>CEUO01081141.1_pt1 | contig 11672 bp, 14 predicted proteins | sample 531391 | NCBI WGS metagenome assembly CEUO01 (sample SAMEA2622799, study PRJEB7988) | marine metagenome | isolation source: saline water (ENVO:00002010), including
GTCTGAAGTCAAATCCGGGCTGTTATTGGGACTACTCCTCGAAGCCCGAAAGGAAGCCGAGATTATTTGTAAATCACTGGGATGTCTGTCTATCGGCTGAGGATTGTGCAAATGTCTTAAATAGGAGGAAAGTTTCTGTTCATTTTTGTATCGACGGTGACGGAACCATTTATCAGATTTTAGATACACAACACGGTGCTTGGCATGCTAGTTTAAATAAAGCCAATAGAGAGAGTATTGGAGTTGAGATCAATAATGCTTATTATCTAAAATATCAAAAAGAATATGTTAAACAAGGTCTCGGAGAAAGACCCCTTCAAGAAAATGGAATAGTTCACGGACGGACGCTCAAGAAATTTACATGGTTCTACGATGCACAAATTCAGGCTTTAAGAGCCTTGTGGGGGTCAATTCATGAACAACACGGAATCCCTCTCGATTATCCGAAAGATGAAAATGGGGATTTTTGCACAACAGTCCACCAAGGCTGCCGAGATGCTTCTTTCGAGGGATTCTGCAATCACTATAATATGGTCGACAGAAAGATTGACTGTGCGGGACTAGATTTACCGAATCTTCTAAATTTTATAAATTTTTAGAACTATTTATTACAACAAGGAGACAGTAATGATTAATATTATTAATAAAACAGCAGAACTCGCGAAAGAGATTGCAACATTGAGATCGCCAGGTGAAGTTTACGTTTTTGTAGTCGGAGTATGGCTCATCGGCGTTGCTTGCGGCGCGATATTCGGCTAGGGTTAACAAAGTGGCTCTGATCCCGTATGATATTTGTGATGAATCCCTTTTGGAATCCGAGACGCGGAGCGCTCGGCTTTTAGAGGGGATTTACCACAAAGGTCAAAATAAAATTTGGGATGGCAACAAGGTCCTCGATGAGTTGATAGCGAAGCATGGTACAATTAAAATAAAAGAAAAGGATGCAGTAGCCCTAAAGAATATTTTCTCCATTATTTTATGGGGAGAACTAGTAGCATGGAAAGTGTCTTTGCAGCTTGGTTCTGAAATTGAGGACTTCTCGGCTAAACTCGCGGCGACAGCCCAAGCTCACGATGAGGCCAGACATTTCTATGTAATGCGGGATTACTTGGAGCTATTGGGATACGAGCCGAAGCCGCTTACTCCCGCAGTCTCTCGCGTCTTGAACGAGGTTTTGCAGACAAAGAGCTTGGCAAAAAAGCTGCTCGGTATGCAATTAATGATTGAGCCAATAGCGTTAACGATTTTCAGATTCACAAGGAAGATGAATGTCGAGCCTTTGTTGACCGACTTATTGGCGTATTACGAGATAGATGAAGCTAGGCATGTTGCTCTTGGAATTCAATATCTCCCAAGATTGATGAGGAAAATGAATAAACTTCAGCTGACTTCCCTCATCTTTTGGCAAGCTAAGGTCATTAATGCGGAAATGATTGGATTAAAAGAAATAGAAGGAGATATCATTTCTCTCGGACTTGATCCACTGGAAGTTTTCGAATACGCCGAAAAGAAACAAATGGAGTGCCTGGAGATGGCCCTTCTTGAGCTTGGAATCAAGAATGCCATATGGCTACCTATCAGAAAAATGATAGAGTTTAGAAAAAATCTCACCTTTTATCCGGATAAAGATCATTCACATGTGAAAAAAGTGATAAATTCTTTTTTAAATTTATTTAACTAACTTAAATTAATCTTGACATTCACATTTACAGTTTGCTTGCTGAAACGCGTTTATTGATTTATTAACTAGTTGGTTTGCATTATATTGTACGAAGCAGAATAATCCCATCGCCATTGCGCAGGAAATGATAATTAGTAAAAATTTATTTGTAGCCTTCATGTTTACCTCTAGTAATAAATAGTCATAAATAAATGCAACTTTCAATTTTCATTCGATAGTTACCTATAGTGGGGGTAGCTATGAAATGAAAGCTCATAATATAATTCGTATTATCCTTGTCGCATTGCTGACTTGGGTATTTTTAACTTTTCTTTGTGGTGGATGTACACCAAATATTGAATCTAATGATCCAGATTGGGAATCATGTTCGGAAAATTTTGGAGATCATGTTTGTGACTTTAAATTAATGGATCAGCACGGAAACGATGTTAATCTCTATGATCATTATGGAAAAACTATAATTTTAGATTTTAGCGTCATGTGGTGCGGACCTTGCCAAATGGCTGCTTTAGACGCGGATCCAATGGTGAAGCGCCTAGGCGGACCAGATAAGGTTGTCTATATTACTGTTTTAATCGAGGATCTTTCTGGGAACGACCCAGATACAGTAGATCTCCAGGGCTGGGCGACTTCTTTGGGTGTCGAGATCAATCCAGTCCTTGCTGGTAGTAGAGATTTCTTAAATCATACGGGATATCATATTACTGGATGGCCTACCTTCTATTTTATCGATTCCGATATGGTTCTCAGGGACTCTATGACTGGCTTTAGCGCAACCAAGATGGAATCGAAAGTGAGAGACATCATGAGAAGTAAAGATACTGGCTTGTAGAGGCCAGAAAGGGCCCTTGGTGGAGTTTTAAGATAAATAACGAGTATTTCTACTCTTCTTTTTTAAGACGCCAGATAGAGCAAATGAGGGGCGTTTTTTGATAGAGGATTGCAAATGAAACAAAAAAGATTAAAAGTTGATTTTTGGTTGGTATTTTGGGGTTTTCTGATAATAATTAATTTGTTTGCAATGGTTGCATCTTGGCATGCCGGAGACTTGGCAAATTACTGGTACTGTGCCATAATGTTGCTTTATTGTGTTGTCGGCTATTATTTTTCAATTCCAAGAGGAGAAGGAGATGAATGAGGGGCAAGTTGGTTAGATATCTAGAAGATTATTCAGGGTACGAGAGTGTAGGGATTGTTCTCGAATATAAATCTGGATATCATCTTAGAAAATCCTGGTCAGATAAAAAAGAACTCATTGAGGAGCCTCTAGTGAAAATCTACTGGCTCAATGAACCTACTATGACACCAGAAACTGCTAAAATATCAATCATGGGTGATCAAAATTGTGATATGGAATCTCAACAAAATTTATTTGATCCAAACATAATAATCGATGAATGGGAAGAATTAACAGATGAGTGGCACTTAGCTTCCCTTTTTGAACCAATTGACTAGTTATAATTAGCAACGGAGGTGATTTATTTCGCCAGATGAAGACGACCAGATAGATAGGCTGCTAGATTTATTTGAAGAAATTATAAGCAGCCAAATTGATAAAGAAGATGATATTGAGAAAAAATCTCTTCCTTATCAGATCTTAGATTTTCCCGATGGAAAAAATCAATATGTCCTCGATCCAGTCAAGAAAAGAATGGTGTGGGCGAAGCATAATACCGAAGTCGTCCAGATTTCTACGCCGGATGTAAATGGTAAAGTAATCGTAAGATCTTCGGGCGGAGAGTTTCTATATGTTCCAATAGATTATGTTAGGGATATTGGTTTCAACTGACTAATTATTGTTATGAAACTCATTCTTGAAAATTGGCGCAAGCTATTAGATGAACAAAGCGATGAAAATAAAAAAGCGCCGATAATTCTTCCCAAAAATGAGAAAATCATTTTAAAAGCAGAGACCGAAGATCACGAAAGGGGTCTAGCAGTAAAGTGGAGAGATGACGGAGGATATGATGTTTATTACTGGTATGAGGATCCAGACACTCCGGTTGGTGCCGAACTTAAAGCCGATGGCGAGAAAATTGGAAATGATGTAAAAAAAGTGTTTCTAGGATTCCACCCAGAGATAGATAAAAGCGGAAAAGAAGGAGAATAGGAAATGAAACTCCTACTTGAAAACTGGCGCAAATTCATTAATGAAGAAGAAGGCCCCTCTTCTCCTCTTGACTTGAAACTCAATCCAGATCAGAAAATTCTAGCACTCAGAGAGCCGTGGAAAGGCTTTCCATCAGGCCTCAATAGCCGGAAGGCGCAGAAAACACATGTGAAACCAGAAGGTATCTGGTATGGCTGTGGCGATTCTTGGCTTAAATGGATGGATCGGGAAAAGCCAGAATGGCTCGATGCGGTCAATTATATTTATGAACTTGAACTAGATCAAGAATTTATACTTACCATTACCAACAAAGAGCAGTTCAAAAGATTTGAGCAGGAATACTGGGGCAGGGCACCGTGGCAAGGAAGGGGAGGCTGGACTGAAACTGGGCCGCCTGATGGACAATATGAAAGAATTGAGTGGGACACTTTAGTTGGCCAATATGACGGAATAGAAATTTGTCCATATCTTGAAGAATTTAGAAATAGCACTAGCCGCTGGTATTATACTTGGGATGTTGCATCTGGATGTATTTGGGATTCTCAATCTTTAATCGGGGAACCAAAATTATTATGGCAGAGAGACACAGATGAAGGCGAGGAAGAAGAATGAAGTTATTAATGGAAAATTGGCGTAAATTCTTAAAAGAAGAACTGATTGTACCAACAGATATAAATAAGAAAGCCATCTCTGTTTATGATTTTGACGAGACGATCGCAAGATCAGAGGGTCATATTGATGTCTATTTCAAGGGGACCGATAAACTTTATAAAAGAATTACTACTCAAGCGGAGTACGATAAACTAGCTGAAACTGGCGAATATGATTTTGATTTCTCTAATCTTGAGCATATAACTAATCCAACCGAGCTTGTGCCTGTTACCAAAAATTTAAGAAGAGATGTCGAGAATGCAGCCATGCAGGTCATGATTCTTACCGCAAGAGCAGGGAATGCTGAAGGCGAGATCCAGATGTATCTCGATAGTATTGATATCCCAACTGATGATTTATATATCGTTGGCTGTGCGGGTTGCGATAAAGGCCAGTATATTGAGGATGTCGTCAGAAGAAACCCAACCATCGAAGTTGTTCATTTTTATGACGATTCCCAAAAGAATATTAAAGATATGCAGGCGGCGAAAGAGAGATTGGCAGATCTTAAGAGGATTCGATTTTTTATGATTAATCAAGTGGGGCCCGATGCAGATATTGAAAGAAAAGGTTCTGCCCTTGGAGCCGACAGGAAAAGAGAAGAAGAGGCGGATCTTTTTGCTAAGCCCCGGCCAACAGCAGCAAGACACCCAAAAAGCATGGGAACAAAGGGGCCCGGCGGAAGAATCGTTGAAAGGAAAAAGAAATGAAAGACTTAACAAAAAAAGAAATTGAAGACATCGTAAAAGAATCAAATAAGGATTTGGTTGGAGAACAATACACTTATATCGCAAACGATATTGTAGATGATAGAAAGATGCGATTGAGATCCTACGATCAATATGTTGAGCAGGCGAAAGTTTTACTTGATCAAATGGTGGAAAAACTTCGCGGCGAACACGAAACAGGTAATATTCAGGACGCAGATATTGACTACGTTATTGATGATCAATTGACTAAGAGAATGCAGGATGCTTTGAATTATACTATTTCTTCTCTTACAGCTTTGAAGGAGCAAGGAATAGAAACCGAAACTCCTGGGTTGACTTATCCGAATGTTTACGATGAATGATGACCTTCCCGTAATTGGAGAAGATTTAATCGATAAATTTGAAGTCGGAGATCTCGTCAATTGGAAAAAATTGATTGAAGATAAGACGGGGATTATTCTTAGAATCTTTACAAAGGAATCTGGAGATAGAGAGTTTCCCTGTGCTGAAGTTTATGTGATGGGCGAAGATATAAGGACGGAAATTTTGCTAACAAATTTGACTAATGTTTCAAGAGTGACTTACTAGTTACAGTTGACTAAGGGAGGTCATTCGGTGTGGTATACTGGCTCTGGTAAAGAGACTACACTAGATTCCATTATGGAAGAGATCTCCCTTCACTTGAGAAAAGAGGGGTCGATCTTTATTGGGTGCGACAGCCAAGTTAGCAGAGATAGGTGCACATTCTCTACAGTCATTTGTCTACATGGAGCAGATTGCCAAAGTGGTGGATATTATTTTTTTCGTCGAGAGAATAAAAATAGAGAAAAATTTCCGACTATGATTAATCGATTGCTCAAAGAAGTTGAACTCTCAGTAGAGGCGGGGTTCAAAATTTTAGATGAATATCCAGATGCAGATATAGAAATACATATCGATGCAAATTCGAAAAAAGAAGCAGCAACTGGAAAATTTTCAGATATGCTGATGGGATATGCTAAGGGAGCAGGGTTTAAATGTAAAATTAAGCCAGATGCATGGGCTTCAAGTTCGATAGCAGATAAACACTCTAAATGAAAAACAACCAAACAATCATCGGCGAAGAGTTTCTAGATCAATATAATGTTGGCGATATAGTGAGATATTGCGGTGACACTTTTCAAGATTGTATTGAATTGAGGGTCGGAATAATATTAGATATTATCAACCTTTCCCTGTGGAATGAAATATATCCTCATGCCAAGGTTTATGTTATGGGCCACGACAAAGAAGAATTAGTAATGCTTGGAAATTTGACTATTCTTTATAAAGTTTCTGACTAATTATAGTGAAACGGGAGACTTTAAATATGTCAAATTTTAATTTCAAGGGTATTTTAAAAGAAAACCTTTATATTCATAATTATCCTTATAACGACAAAGTTAAAATTGTCTTAAATGAGGGCCAGACACTTATGTTGGAAAAAGAAATCCATGAAGGAATTATGGATTTATTAAAAGGTTATACCAAAAAACAACCGGGTTGGGAAAAAGAGCTTGCGAAACAGATAGACGCATGGCTGGCTAAGAGCAAAGGTAACTTATCTCAAAAAATGAGAATAAGGGCAAGAAACAATTATTTAAAAAATTTAAACACCTTGCAAGTCACCGATTTTTATAAGGACGGGGCAGCATTATCTGATGTTGAAGATTCCTTGGAAGCTCTCGAAGACGGAGATTTAAAAACAGCTGCTTCAGAATTAGAAGCCGCAACCGATAAGGCGGGTGGTGGAGCGGTTGACGACATTGGTGATCCAGATGAAGCTCCAACCGAAGAGATTCCAAAACCACAAGGAAGAAAGAGAAAGAGAGTCAGAGATCGATCTAACATGAAAAGTTCAGATGATGTCAGAATTCCACAACAGACGGTGTCCGACAAGGAAAAAGATGCAAAGAATATTGAAATCGCGAAAGGCCTTGCAGGCCCACCGCGAGCGAAAACAGATGTTGCGGCAGCGAGTATTCGCCAAGCTCTACAGGGGGCCAGCTCAAAAAGATTAAAAATTTTAATTAGAAAAGCTCTCATTGATAAGGGTATTTCTCCACAGAAATCAGATGAAATATTTCCCGTAATTTTTGATCTTATGAAAAGATCAGCAGAAGAAATGAAGGGTAAACAAATAAAGGTGGATGAAATAAAAAAATTAAAAAAGTCTATCAGAAAAATTATAAAAGAAGCCACACAAAATGAAAATAAAAAATAATTCAAATCGTGATATATCCGACTTAACAGAGGTGCTTGAGGACTTTGTTCCGTTTGCAAAAGAACGATTACAATATGATCAAGAACCTTCCCTTGTTTTTGAATCGGATCCTCAAAACGCCAAGAACGCACTTGGAAAAACTGCCTACTATGAGCCTGCATCGATGCAGATCACGGTCCTTGTTGATGACAGGCATCCAAAAGATATTTTGAGATCTTTTTCCCATGAACTCGTCCATCACGCGCAGAACTGTGATGGTCAATTTGACAACCTTGGAGCTATGGGCGAAGGTTATGCACAAACCGACGACCACCTAAGAAAAATGGAAGAAGATGCTTACCTAAGAGGAAATATGACTTTCCGAGACTGGGAAGATAATTATAAACAAACCAACCGAGCCTTCGCAAATTCCCTGAATGAAAGGCAAGAAAGACTTTATTACGAACTTAAAAGGAGACTTTGGTAAAATGGCTTATAAATGGAGTTGGGCGTTCGGGCCCGAGACAGCACTAGAATTGGAGACATACACGCCGTGGGATCCATCGAGCACTAGCACAAATGACATGGCGCCATCAAACACAATAAAACACACTTATGTAGGTGATGCAGGAGATCGATATTCGATGGGCATCAGGGGAAATACATTCTTGCTCTCCCCACAAACAATGCTCGGGCATGGGTGGTTTTCTGCCTACTTTTATTATAACGGTTCAACCGATTGGGGCGGCTATGATCTTCTTCGAATTAACGGGCCGGTTTCTGGACAAAATATCGCACTTCACATAAACGGTCCCAAAAGTTTTAATTTGCAAATGAGAGGCTACGACGTCACATCCTCAACTGACCCGCTGGATTTATCCGACAACACTTGGCACCACGTTGCTGTCAAATATGACATGAGAAATGAAGACGATTGGGGGGCCGAAGTATTTGTTAACGGAGTTTCGGTAATGTCCGGAACACGAAACGACCATTATTTAGATGCCGAAACGACAGCATTTTTCAGCCTGGGGGGAGCTGTAAATTCTAATGTCCCTACCGACTCAATATATTGGAGTGATATTGTTATATACGATGATCTTACTGATCCTAACCCATTTGGCCAATTCGTAACCAGAGTTGAACCATATTTCGATGTTAGTGAAAGTGGGTCCTGGACTCCTGCCTCGAACCCCGCCTCGACCCCCGGTGATCAAGCCTCGGACCTATCTGGTACAATAGGGACTTCTCCTGTTGTTTCTGAAGCTGATCCTCTGACGGGAGAATTTGTGCGCTTAGGATCTCAAGATCTCGGCACAAATCTTGGCTTAACTTCGTTCAATTCTTTTGGATTTACTAGTCATCTTTTTGCTAGTGGCTCTTCTGCTACAAATATTCTTTCTAATTTTAAGTTTGATTCTCCAAACCCGCCATACATCAGCGGAACAGCAGCTGTTGATGGAGAAAACGCGTATGCTTGGGCAAGCTCAGGGTCGACATCTTTGGCTTCCGGCACTCTTCCATATCTTCAGGCCGAAATAAGTGGTAGTTAATAATGTCAACAGATCTTCGAAATCTTTTCGGAACAGTAGTCCATGATGTCCCAGAGGGAACGTCTCCCTTTGAATTAAGGCAGCTTTTCGGAACAGTAGTCCATGATGTCCCAGAGGGCACTTCCCCAGTTGAATTGAGGCAGCTTTTCGGAACAGTAGTCCATGATGTCCCAGAAGGAACAAGTCCTGTTTATCTCAGGCAATTCTTTGGGACCGTAACTACTCAGATATCTCCATTCTCTGTCTTTTCGGCCGATATTACTGGCACAATTGCAACAAGTTCGATGTTTTCTGCTTCAGTTTCTGGCGAATGGTCATCCGGACCCAAAACTTATCCAGAAATAGGGTTTGAATGGGAATTTGTTTCTGTCCCATCTGGGTCACAAATTGCGAAAATACCTCCCCTTCCAGATAATTCATCTCCTTCTGGCTGGGTAGACATGTCGGACAATGTGACCCTATTTCACTTTAATGAAGATTTAAGCTGGTCTGATCCAACAACATTAAATGCCATCACTGGTTCTAGTTCTTTCTCTAACGCTTTAGTGTCTAATGGTAGTCCTGCATCCGGCTCTAATCCAGCTATAATCGAAAATAGTCTAGGTGATATACGAGGTATAAAATTAAACCAAGGAGTTAAACTACAAACAACTCTCTCTGCTAGTCAACTTCATATTACCGGAGCTGAAGCTCGGACCATCATGTTGTGGGCCAATATTGAACAAACTTCCGATAATGATGATAAATTCTTATTTTCATATGGAGATAATTCAGACAAAGGACAACTCGGTCTCAAGAAAGTCGCCATGGGAGGTTTTCCGCCAGGAACCCCCGATCAGGGCAATTTACAAAGATTTGAATCATATACCGGTTTTGATGGATATTCGCAGCCTTCGTTTTATGTCCCGAATGTTGATCAATGGCGCCACTGGGCAGTCACCTACGAGAGTGGTAGCAACGAATTAATATGGTACGTCGACGGCGAGATGGTCTTCGTTGACCCACTTCTTGCTGGCAATCATAGCGATCCCACAAATCGAACTATTTTGGCAACAACCGACACGGACATTATTATTGGTGGAGATTCCGATAATATAATTTCTTTGGCAAATACCATATCCGCTTCTTTTTCTGAATTTGCTATCTTCTCCTCGTCGCTCCCGCAATCTCAAATAAGGGAGATTTATAATAAACAAAAGTCAACAGGATTTTATCAAGATACCTGGACTGAACTTCCAGATAACGCAGAAATGACTCAGTGGGTCGATATGGCCGACAACGTTCTTTTGTACCACTTTGATGAAGCAGATACTGGCGTCAACACAGGATCTTATCAGTTACCAGACAACAAAGCTTCGGGCTCTATTCTCAATATGAGTGGGAATACCGGACTTTGGCACCTTAGTGAAATAAATATTATTCCATCATCATCCACACAAATTGGATCAGTTGGGCTAGTTGATTCTTGGGGCGATGGGTGGCATGGCGCTAATTGGATTTCTGTTTTGGTTAATTCTATTGTTGTAATAAACAGCGCAACACTGGCGTCCGGCGGCGGGCCTGAATGGTATGATTACGAAGCAGTCGACGGCGATACAGTAGAAGTAATCTTTTCAACTAACGGTTGTCCCGGGCCGTCTTATGGATCGGAATGCTCTTTTATTTTAAACAGTGGTTCAGCCGGAAGTGGCACTAACTTCTCCTCGTCAGCTGCTTGTCCGATTGGGACACACTCATTTACGGCAAATGGATTTTTGTCAGGCACTATACCGGCAGTAACTCAATCTCTCGACAGTAGTGGGAATGGATTTCACGGGACCCCCAGCGGCGCCACATTACATACCGGCTTTTCTCTGTTTAGTGGATCCACAGAATTCACTGGAGCCATGGATTTTGATTCAGCAACTTCACAAGATATTGACTTTCCAGGGACCAACGCGACAGCTTTAGGAATAAACGGAAATAATTCCAGGACAACGATGTTGTGGGCTAAGGCAGACGCGTGGGCATATAATATGAATTTATTTGCCATGGGAACGAATTCAAACAAGCAGGATTGGTCTCTTCTTACTAGAACTGATGGATTTAAATTAAATACATGGGGTGGTGGTAACGACTTGGAATGGGATGATATGACATCGGCCGAGAAAGATGATTGGTTCCATGTTGCTTGTGTCTGGGATGGGTCACTCATGCGCCTATATCTTAACGGAACCCAGAGAGCCACAAACTCTCCTGGAACTTTAAATACTTCTGATACTTACCCTCTTCGAATTGGAAACAGTCACGGCTACAATGGTGATCCGTGGAATGGCTTAATACAAGAATTTGCTATGTTTAACGAGGCACTTCCAGCTAGTGAGATCTTAAAAGTCTATAATAATCAAAAAGTAAATTCAATCACCAGTCGAACGATCAATGATAGTAGTGGGCAGGGAAATGATGGCTCCTCGGTATTAGATTATGCTACCGCCAGCGTTGGGCCTTTTTCTGGTTCGACGGCCTGGTCTGGATCTGGAACTAATCAGATTTCTATTGGTGATTTATCAATTACGGGATCAACTGGCCTCTCTTTCTCTACTTGGCTCAAGCCAACCAAAAATCTAACTGATGAAAAATTTTATGTTTTTGATTTTACCAACGGAAGCAACCAAGATATATCTTTGAGAAAAGCCATTGGAAGCTACGGCGGCGGGCAATACCAAAATGTTGTTTTCGAAATCGGAGCAGGGTCTGTTCAATCTCG
>CEUO01024804.1_pt1 | contig 11670 bp, 23 predicted proteins | sample 531391 | NCBI WGS metagenome assembly CEUO01 (sample SAMEA2622799, study PRJEB7988) | marine metagenome | isolation source: saline water (ENVO:00002010), including
CTCGTCCCTAACAGGGCGCGTACCCCGTTCGCTACGTTAGGCTTGCCTAGACTGTATTCTGTCTCCCAGTAAATTGTTGCATAGGCCGTTTCCTCTTTCGGACGTTTAATGTTCTTCACCTATGCTTCCTCGCGTTGTTGCGAGAAATTTAAACGGCAGTTTCAGGCCGAGGGTCTTACAGCTTCTCGCCCTCGTCGCATACTGTCTGCCTAGATTTTGTAATCCTGCCCTTGGGCTCGTACTGGGTCTTACCCCTGTCCACTCTCTTAATCTACTCTCTTTCTTGGAATAAGTCAACCCCCTAACGGTCATTTTTTTTCTTTTTTTTAAATGGTTCCGAAGCAAGTTCTGTACCCCCCCACACCCCCGCGTCATTGGCCGTGTTCGGCTAATGACATGGGGTCCCCAATTTGCCCCCCCTGTCAAGGGGGAGCTATTATTTTATTTTTTTATTTTGATACCAATTTACAAAGTACTACGGCTGATATGATAGACAACGTTATCCATAGCATTTTTTTTCCTTTCGGTTTTTTGTTATGCAGTCTCGAGAACTGCGTTTGCAAATTTCAACTCGCGAACAAATCCGTTTTTGTCCTCCTCAGTCGCTGAAGTCTTTTTGTACTTTAGACCAACAACAACGCCGATAGGGTCGAGGAAGCGTAAATCGGTTTCGTCGCCATTGATAACCTCAAAGCCGTCGAAGTCAGTTTCAGGCAATTCGTTTGCATAGACCACCGCAACGTTGACACCCCAACCCAGAATCTGTGCAACTTGTTCGTCGCTGGTGTTTTCACTCTTGGAAAACGTCAGGTGGTAATTTTTCGGAAGCTTACCGTCTACATAATCCGCAATGCGGTTTGTCCGCTTTGTGTAGTCATAGAATTGTAAATCGGGGAAAGATTCAAAAACGTTTTTCCCCGTTTCCTCTAGAATGAAATTCTCCCAAGCAATATCGCTTGTTCCGTTGAGGCGCACGGTGGGCATTAAGCCTTTACGCGCAGAGCTTTTCTGATGAGCTTTTAATTCCTTGTAAAGCTGCTGGCCGTAGCCTACAGGGTCGGAATGAAAAAACTTTGTTTTGTTGATTCGCGCCTTTGGAATTGATGGCGTGAACTTGGCACGACCTGCCCCGTAAAGACAAGCAGCCCGACACCCTTTGCTTGCACTTGGGCAAGTATTCATTACACCGCTGGCGTTACTGGGCGCAAGGTAGCTAATCGCGGTGCGATAGCCTTTTTTGAGACCTTTAACGGTTTTTGCGTCTGCATCGATAGAGAGAATTTTCATATCAAATAAACCTTTTTCTTTACTTGGTTTCCACTGCCATTTTTTCAGCTTGAGCCGAACCCGTACCCATCGCGTAGCAATCCAAATTCAGGATTGAAACAGAGCGAAACGGTTTGAAGCTGGGCATGTTCCCCATTGCAAAAAATTCCTGCTTTGCGTCATTGTGGGCTTTTGCTTCATACCCTGCCACTTCTGGTTCGTCTCCTATCAAATCAAATTGATTCAAGTAGGAGAAAAGATGCGCGTTGGTAAACGCTTTCAAAATCTTTTCAGGAGTAGACCAGAACCACGCGCAATTTGCCGTTTCCCATTCAAGGTCGGAGCTTGTTGCGCCATGATTGAACATTGACCAATGCTTGGTTTCGATTGCTTGGGCGTCTCCTGTGAGAATCACGCGCCAGTTGGTTCCGCATTTTTGAACACTTGTTTTACTCATAATCTTTTTAGTCCTCTGGGTTAATTTTTTTGTTCCGCTTGTAAGAGCCTTTGCCCTTCTTCACTTTATGCTCTCGCGATGCGCTGCCCATGTAGCCTTCGGGATTCACTCGCGCCTTCGGTTGTTTCTTGTTTTTTTTCATATGCATACCCTACCACGGGAGGTGGGACATTTGCTGTCCTACTTGATAAATTCTTTGTGAGCCTCCACCATTCCAAAATCCGTTTGTCCTGCGCTACTCTTTCCGCGTCGTTCATCTTCAACCAATCTAGTTCAATTACTAGAAAAAGTCAATGCCTCAGAGGCACTTTTTCTAAAAAAAATTTCTCACTTTAGGCTTGACTCAAAAATGGGGACCCCACGTCATTGGCCATCTGGATGATGACACGGGGGTCTGGGGGGGAAGGGGATTATTATTTATTTATATTTATTTAAATGGGCAAATTTATTTGGTTATGACTTTAACTTCTGTCGGGAAGTCTCCAATCTTGCCTTATTCTCATTCTGCGTTCTACTGCTTCATCAATGATGCGGTTTACATCGTCAACCATCTCTGCACCCATTGTGATTTCTCCGTAAGTTGTCAACCAATCCTCGAGGCTATTTTTAATATCGTTAACGAGTATTTTATCATACATTTCGATTCGTTTTTCCATTTAGTCCTCCTCTACTTCCAATTTTGTTACGCTTTTAGTTTTAACTTTTAACATCCAAGAGTCTGGATTTACTTTCACTTGCATGAGCCAATCTTGTGGCGTCGGAATGAATCCGCAGTCCTCTGTAACGTGCTGTTCCGCGAGTGCTTTAGTTGGTATAAGTTTACCCTTCGAGTTTCTGATGGCGTGTCCAAACCTTTCAACGGCCCATTGAATACCCGCAGAGTGGTGACGCAATGCGCGATGAGTCCAATCACCAGTGAATTGCTTTGTCTCATCAAACCAATCATGCAGAGCAACGTAGTCAGTAGGTTCTCCACCCCATCGGGCAACAGAGGATTCAGCGTGTTTCCAAGGCGTCATGTCTAATCAACGGACAAGGTGAAAGTTTCTGGTTCGTCGTAGACTTCTTTGGTATACCATTCCACAGTTGAGACTGTACCTTTTACAAGGTCGTACTCGATTGTGTCTCCGTAGGGATTGCCGTCACCTGCGCCACTATATTCGTAAACGTCATAACCCCACTTCTCGATGTCGCTTTCAAGTCTATGTATCGTTTTACGCTTCTCGTCAGAGATTTCGTCTAACCTTTCGGCTACTTGAGTAGAAACATAGAGATGCCCCTCGTCGCTTCCGCCCGACCATTCGAGAACGATTTTAGTTATACCAAGTTCTTGAGCTTGGTTGTAGTGATTTGATTTTAATGGTTCCGCTTTCATAAGATTTTTAATTATGGGTTAATTGTTGGAATAAGTCAACACAATTAAGATGGCCAATGCGGGAGGCTGGCTGAACCCTTGAGGACTTCGCACTCGTTGTGACGCAGAACGCCCGACCATAGATGAGACAAGGTAGACTCACAGCCTTCGCGCTTGTCAGCCATGCTTTGCAAGAGCCAATTCGTTACATCATTAGCGGGATAAACGTAATATCCCAAGTGTCCTTTTGTGTCTCGCACGAAATCGCGAGCAACCACGAACCAAGGCCCGTGCTTTTCGATGCTTTTTTTAGTGGAGGAACGTGCGCCCTCTTTAGCCTGTAGTTTAACCAATCCGCTTACCATGTATTCAGTATCGGTTAATTCTTGGAAAAAGTCAACCCCTGAGTTTGAAGAATTTATGTTTTTTTATGATAGCTACTGGCTTGCGTCCACTCGCCCAATATGGATTTTTTTTGATATGACAAAAATGGTCAGCAAAGTTTACATAGCTACGGTCTACTCTTTTTATATTCATAGCCAAATAAAGAGCATACTTTCCTTGTGGGGTATCAAGCAATCTTTCACTGGGCATCTTTCCGTTATTCCAACATTCGAATTGTTTGTCTACCAAGCAAACCTGTCGGGGAGTTTGTTTACGCCCGTTCCTTTTCCAGTTGATTGAGCGTTCGGCTATAACACAGGCGACGCCGTACATGCCCTGCGCCCCTTCTCCACGCGCCTCCCCGAGAATCGTGAGAGCTACAACTTGTTGGTCTGTCAGGTCCTTCTTCCCAGCATTGAGAGCAAAACCAAGAAACAAAAGAGTGATATAAATAGCATTTTTTTTCATTTAGATTAAAGAGCGAACTATTCCTTTCAGATGCCACCAAATCTTAGACATCCGATTTTTTTTAAGTTGTATAAATATACAGCCTAGGTGAAGCCGTACTTGTTGCGTTGGTGAGATAGTTTCATTCTTCATACTCCAATCTACACTAATTCTTAGAATAAGTCCAGAAAAAGAAAGCGGGCAGAGGGCCAGCGGAAAAACCCTCCACCCGCCGAGCGAGTAAAGTTAGACTGTCACTCCGTTGCGTGTGACAATTCCGTTTTGCATCGATTGGTTGACGGCAGTCTCAGCCTTATACACGTCAACCTCGTCCTGAGTAGCGTACCTAAGGTCTGAAAGCTTAGCTGCCATCAAGTCGTCGCCGTGCCGGGACACCATCAGACTCGAGCCGTTGAGGTTGGTGGAGCGAATCCGTTCCACTTGGTTGCGCTTCCGGTTGTAAACCAATCTACCGTTAATTGCTTCTTTCATTCTCATAATCTTATACTATTCCATTTCTAGAATTCAATCAAGTCCATTCCTACTTCCGAGGACTTTTTCTTTTGTGGCACTGTGTTTTCCCACACAACTTTACCACCACACCGTTGGCAACTGAGCTTGCTTTCACCGCGCAGCCACCTGTTGTGTTTGATTGTGCTGAGACTAAACTCTTTGGAGCAACTCTGGCAAACGTATCGCTTCCTGCCCCCACCGCGAGCGGATGGCAAATCATAAGTATGGCAACGGTCTGGTGGGAGACGGAAGAATCTCATAAAGTTCTTCCATTCGGTTCCATGAGGAGAAATCCCACCGCCGTGTCGTTTGAACGCAGTGAGGTGAGCAACTTCATGCCCAACAGTTTGTTTTATGAAATGGTCGCGGTACTTTTTGAGTGCTATAGAATTAAGCCTCAACTTATTCTCATAATAGAATGCCTGACCCGCCACCGTACCTTTTAGGTCGTAGGTTATAGTCGGGTACGCCATACCCAAGTCGAACTTATCATTTGTTTTATCAATTAAGTCTATGACTCGTTCTTGAATTTCTTTTTTATCATCATTAAAACTCATTACTTACCTCCCAATACTTTTATAGCGTAAAGATTAAGATGCCGTATGGTAAAACCCTTCCAGTCTATACTTTTATCTCGAAATGCTTTTTCCAGCTTTTGCCAACGATGCCAAAGAACTTCATGTTCTCCAGTCCCGTCATGTTCAAAGCCACGAATCCATTGCCCGTTTTGATAGATGAACCCATGTTTTCTTTTGCTATCCAATGCGATTCTAACGCCGTCCATAACCTAAATATCGTTTAATTCTTGGAATAAGTCAATACAGGAAAACCATTTTTTTTAATAAGCAAGTTCCATGCCCCCCCAGACCCCCGCGTCATTGGCCAAATCTTGGCTAATGACATGGGGTCCCCAATTTGCCGTCAAGCTTTTCTTGTCAACAGCCCGTGAAGATTTCGTATTTCGGGCGAATTTCGCACACGAGAAAACCCCCCTTTTCACGAAAACTTGCCGATCACTTTTCGCGTTTTTTGGTTGGCAAATTGATTTGTCGCTCAGAAATGACGCGCTAATAAAAGCATTTAATTAATACAAAAAAAATCCCCCGCCCCCGTGGATGGGGGAGAGGGCGAGGGATTTGTGGGTTGGGTAGCCTACCCTAGATTGCGAGGGAGTCCTCGACAGTCTCAGCCACTTGCAGCGTCTTGCGCGGAGTGATGAGGGCTGTCAGGTTTGCCTCGGAACGCACCGCCGTGTTCAGCGTGGTGAGCAGTCGGCGCGAAGTCTTCTCCGCAAGTTCACGGCGATTTTCCGCGATGGAGTGGGTGAGGTACTGAGTACCCGCGTTGTACAGGTTGTACAGGTTGCGGTCACCGTCTTCATCGAAGGTTGGAGCATTCCAAATTTCGGCAATGCCCTTGCGGGTGCGTTCGCTGAACAACTTGTCGTTAACCATGTTTTGCAGAGCGATGAGTCCCTGTTCCTGTTCGACCTCTTGAGAGGCGAGCAAGTGGAACACCTCGGTAGCAGCACCGGAGTTGAACGACTCCAAAGCGCGAGACAATGCGCTGGACATCGCGCCAAGGTTCAGCTTGGAGTTGTGCTTCTGGGAAAGCCCAAACTCGTTGTCCAAGGCGGTCATGCCATTGGAGCAAACAAGGCGAAGCAAACCAAGGTTAAGCGAGAGCTTTGTCTCGCGGTTGAAGGAGTTTTGCAGCGACAAGCGCAAGCCCAACTCGTCACCGACCTTGCGGTCTTCAACGCGCACGGCCTTGGTCTGGTCACGGAAATCCCAAGTAACGCGCATCCGTTCGCCGTCACCATACACAGACACATTGCGTTCCACCGAATCCATCGGCAAGCCAGCGTTACGCATGGCCTCCTCGCCAATGTTGATGACATCGCTATTCTGGGCAAGCCCGTAACGATGCGAAACGATAGGGCCGACCACGCGCCCGTCATCTTGTCGCTGGTTGGCGTGGACTCCGGTGCGAATGAACTCGCCCGTGTTAGGGTCTTTAACGTAGGTTGGCACGGTAGCCACGTTGTAGTCGAAGTCGGAAGTGGTTTCTTTTAGGATAGGCATAATATGTATTCTCTCTCTTGTTACTTTGTTGTTGTCTCTTAACTCTGTAATTAGATTAAGCAATTTCTGGATTTAGGCCAAGGTTTTTTTTGCGTTATGAGTACTTTTTTTCCTGCATGAAATCCCGCTTTTATGCTTGACACAAAATTGGGGACCCCACGTCATTGGCCAAGCCTTGGCTGATGACACGGGGGGGTCTGGGGGGGGGAAGTCAACACTAAAAACTACTTATTTGCCTTATTTGGTTTATTTGGCTTATTTGGAAAAAATGGATTATTTTGATTTTATTGATGGTCTAGTCGGTTGGCAATTAAGCGAGACATAACCTGTCAAAGTGTACTCTTACCATCGAATATATATACACCTATAAAAGAAAGCAGGGACCAATTAAGGTCCCTACTTTGTGGTGGAGGTGAGGTGACGCTGTGAGAAATTAACGAGTTCGATAACAATCTATATCATTAATAGTATTAGCGGTAAACTTCCTCTTGTCCACTTTTCTCCACTTCCCTTGGCGAGAGATTTTGAAATCTTCTAAATTTGTTTTCAGCTTATGGCATTCCTCTACTTCCCACATCTCTCCTTCGTGCTCAACAATAATTACTTTATAAACGTTTTTAACTTTGGAATGAATGTGATCTGATCGATTCTTCTTCCTTTTTGTGATGACCGTTTCCATTTCAAAAAATTTAATATCACACACAACAAACGTCAAATTAAAAAACCCCACCTGAGTAGACAACCTCAAGCGGGGCTTTAGGACACAAACGCGCACAACCCGATTATAACGCGCTTGCTATGCAGTACAGTCTTTATGCATATGCTTTATTCTTTTGAGTTATCTCTTCTAGGTTGGTGAGATACTCACGACCTTTAGCAGTAATCAACCGCTGGCAGTTATTCTCACGTTCCATGAGGCCGTTCTTCATGAGCATCTTCTCATAATTCTGAACAGTACCGAGAGTATCCCCGACATTGGCGCAGACGAAAGACACGCTGACCGGAGTCGGATGATTCTCATTGAGAACGTTGAGTACGCCAATCTCACGTTCGAACAAGCCGAGCGGATTCAAGTTGTGGGCGTACTTGAAGTAATCCCAGATGTCATTGGTCAGCTTGGTTGTGCCAAGCATATCCAAATTATCTTTGATGTCGTCGGCCAGAGTGGTTGCCGTGCGAGCATTGCCACGGGTAACGCTGGCGATATCCTCCAACACGCCGTCCTCGAAATCATAACCATCAAGGTTATAGGAGACAATCTTGCCTAACTCCTCCAACGAGTACTCTTGGAGAGTAATCTCAGTAAACCGAGACTTCAAAGGTTCGAATACCTTGTCGTATTCGGTGGTCGCCATCATGAAAGACTGGCGAGTGAAGTCAAAGTCCATGTCGAAATCCTCGTAGGAATACTGAGTACGCCTATCCTTGTTGGGGTTGAGGATAGTCAGCAACGCATTAGCGATTTGCTTGGGCATCATGTGACACTCGTCAAAGAATACGGTCACCTCTTGGTCAACCACCTTGGGAATGAGGAACTCGTTGACGAACTTTGACAAGCCCTTGAACTCAGAGCAGTTAACGGTACGCAAAACCTTGGCCTTGCCCTCGTTCTCGCGAGAGGCGAGCAAACGACTCATCGCCGTAGCAACATGAGTCTTACCCGCACCCTTGGGCGCAGAAAAGAACAGGTGAGGAATGCGACTGTTCGCTTTGTAATTTTTGGCGTAAAAAGCGAGCTTGCGCTTTACTTTGCTTTGGCCAACAACGTTCGGGAATAACTTGCTTGTGTCCATGTTCTGAGTATTATCTTTTTCTGGAATAAGGTCAACGATTAAAAGTCGATTGCATCCATTTCTTTTTCATTAATATTAATGGGCTTCGACATGCTTTCTGCCGTGCCTTGTTTCATCGATAGCTTACGTGCTGTGCCAACGTCAGCGAGACCCAAAGCTTCTGCCCACTTACGCGATACAATAATCTCTGCGTTAGGCATAACCACCTCTGCCACCTTACATAAAGGGATAGCAATAAAACTCGTAGCACCCTTCTTCTTTCCTGAATTCTTGTTTCCTGCCATAAATCTATTAGGCATTATTTTTGGAATAAGGTCAAATAAAAAAATGGAATTAATTGAAAAAGAAAACCCCGCCAGCTTGTATGAGCAACTAGCCAGCGGGGTCTCGAGACATACAAAGAACAAGAAGACAGATGAACGACTTTTCGAACTTAGTACTGATACAGTACTACATTATTTTTTATTGTATGTCAATGGTTTTAAATTTTTTGTTTTCTATATTTATAGTAAGTAAACCATCTTCATATTTAGCCTTAATAGAATCTGTATCTACATTACCACGAAGGCGCACTGCGTGGTTATACTTTAAACTCTTATCAAGTTCCGACTCGGCTTTTATCTTTAATAGATTCCCGTGTATTTGGATTTGTATTTCATTTTTTTTAATGCCAGCGAGATTCAGCTTCACTTCGTTGGGGTTATCATCAATTTCATAATGAAATAAAGAATGAGTATATTCATCATCCATAAAATTTTTAATTCTGTTATTGATATAATTAGTCATATGCATAAGTACTACGAGCAGATGGTATGCCATAGCTTATTTGGGCCAAAATCTACATTTGGCTAAATTATTTGGGAATTTTCAGACGTTTGGCTAAATTATTTGGCCGAAAAACGACATTTGGCAAAACTATGTGTCACAAGTAGGTGAGACACTATTTCTCTAAATACTTTTTTAGATTCTCTTTTACTTTAGCTTTGATCTTCTCCAAGTCATACGCCTCGGACTCTGCTTTCTTTGCAACCTCATGAGCAAAGCTTTTTGCGCGTCGCCCAAGAGGGTCTTCTATGATTAACTGCTGAGAAGTCGGGGGCAGCTTAGACCAAAGTTCATCGTAATGTTTTTTGTAAAGCGCGGTCATCAACTCGATTGACTTCTTATTGCTTGATTTAGATTTCTTTTCTGTAGTCATTTGCATACTCCTTTTGTATTTAATTTTTGGAATAAGGTCAAGCCATAACTTTTATTTATTAAAATATAAAAAAATGAAAATTGATTTAAATTAATGAAAGAGCCGTTTATTGTTTTAAAAGCATTTAAATTAATTAAAAATGATTTAAAATAATTAAAAAAAATGGGCGCATAAAACGCCCGCTTTCTTTTATGTTTATTTGGCTTTATTTCGTTTGTTTGGCAAAGTATTTCGTCGAGTCCGAAGACCATTCGCCTTTGCCATAACGGTTTAAAAATCTGTAAAGCTTGACTGAACATATTGATTTTTTGATATAATTTTTATTTTTCTTTTTTATTAAGTCCTCCCCCAGCATTTGGCTGAGTTCCTCGGTTGTTGCCGTGTGATTCGGCAGAGGAATTTCTTTATTTAGCTTATTAGCTTTCATATCTATACACTTGAACTGGTTTGTACTGAACTGGTTTGTGAACCCGAACATAGACTGTGGTTCCGGTTGTAGTTTGTGGTCTTGGTTTTTCAGTTAAGGTTCCTTGGTTAGGGTTTTTAATATATTTTGTTTTATTTAAATGTAAAAGAATTTATTTACATTATTATTTGCATAAATAAAAGAAAGGCACTACCCAACACTTAATTCTAAACCCTATTATCCTTTGTTTATTTATATGTATATGGCTTATATAGATTTGTGTTCCGAACGGAACGCGGTAGTGCGTTTCGTATCGTAAAAACAGGGGTTTCCTATTTGAGGTGGTCTTTCACGGAGCAAAGCCCAGAGTAGACCCAGTACCAAACAATTGCTGCGAAAATTATAAAAGGAATATCACTCATGTTATATATTATTAGGTTTGTTTTTAGTTCTATTTATATATGAAATAGGATAGTTATTGTTGTTCCTTATTATTTATGGAATAAAGTCCCCATTTACTCATATCTCCATTAAAACGCCATGCAATACCGCCGTTTGGTTGCCCTGCTATTTGTGGCAAGAAGTTCTCATTCATATACGCCGTTGCTTCTTGATATGCATGGTGGTAGTCCTGCCAAGTAGGAGCATCGGGGCCAGCACCCATTCTCTGAGACCAGAATTCGTTGTGAGTTATTAATCGGCCATCCCAACCGTGTTCTTGGGCAAAAAGCTGAATGTCATCTCCAAAGGCTAGATTATTTCCACAATCAATATAATCTCCCAAATCTTCAAAGCTGTAAGATTCCTTTTTCATGCCCTGTAATCGTTAAGGTATATCGTAGGGGTAGTTTCGTCTGAAACGTCCTTAGAATCGTTTCTGGGGGCATTATCGTCCTGTTTCGTAGGGGACTCTGGTTCTGAGGTGCAGCCACCTAAAACGAACATCATTAGTATCAGTTTTCTCATATTAAATAAACTTCAATTCTTTGTTTTTATTGTATAAGGTACGGGCAAAATCTTCTATCGGAATTTTAGTTCCATCTATCTTGTATAATAGTTCTATTTCTTCATCTTTCTCTATGCACCAGTCTGTAAATTGTTCTACGTCGATACGAAGTAATTCTTCTAACTCTTTTTTCTCATCAAATAAAACCTTTGCTGGAGTTTTAAGCGTACCCGCAATCTTATTAACTTCGTACTGGTCTGGTTGATAGGAGTGTTCTCCCCACTCATATTTTCCAGTATCTTCATTAAACTTGTAGCCGTTCTGCATTACTTGTCTCCTTTTTTCCAGAAATCTCTCTGTTCGACACGCATTGCGTTTACTTCAACCTTGGTGTTGTATTGTTTCAATACTTTGTGAGCGTCATTCAAGGTTTTGCAGTATGCGATATGCCTCCAATGGCCAGACCCAGCCCTTTGTTGTACTTCCCAGAATTTCATTTATTTTAATTAATTTAAATGGTTTTCTCTAGTCGCATTCTTTCAGCGGAGGTAAGTCGTCCATCTTACCTAAGTCTTCAAGAACTTCCCATCCAAGTTCAACCAATCGGTTCTGAATGTGTTTTTCGTTGTTTTGGAGCCATTCGTGAGCTTCATCGTCCGTTAGGTCAAAAAGCATTTGCAGGTCTCCGGTAGTCCACCGTACTGTACCGTACCAATTTCTTTTTTCGCCATGTTTATGCACGTATTCTCCGTTAGGCTTTACTTGTTTCAACATAATTATCCTCCGTATATTAATACTCTCATTTCTTTTGCTACGTTGACT
>CEUO01002128.1_pt1 | contig 11661 bp, 15 predicted proteins | sample 531391 | NCBI WGS metagenome assembly CEUO01 (sample SAMEA2622799, study PRJEB7988) | marine metagenome | isolation source: saline water (ENVO:00002010), including
TTGCAACTCCATCTGACGCAAGAGCAACAGTTGCAAAGGTTAAAAAACTCAATAAACCATATGCAAGAAAAATTCAAATCCTCACAGTCGCAGAACAAAGAGCCAAAGTCATGGGTAAAACAGAAGTTGTCGCTATATTCAAAAGGGCGAAAAAGCAATTAAAGAAAGCGAGAGAGAAAAAATAATGCCACATTATACGAAACCATTAACAAAAGTAATTAAAGGATTAAATAAGGCATCTAAATTACATAAAAAACAAGCTAAAACTTTAATTAAAATTAGAGCAGATCAAAAGAAAAGATATAATAAAAAGAAATGACTTGTGAATGTGGTGATGAAAACTGTAGGTGTGTTAAGAATGATTTAATACCTGATAAACAAGCATACCAAGTAAACAAAAGAAGAATGGCATGGGTTTTAATTATTCTTATGGGTATTACCACTATCCTAACTTTGGCATTCCCAGACAGACTTGCAGAAGCAGAGAGTATTCTTATGACACAATATATTTCAATGTGTGGACTGGTTGGAGCGTATTTTGGTTTTAGTGCAATCAGTGGGAGAAAATAATGAATTTAGATAGACTAAGAGAAGAATTAAAGATAGATGAAGGATGTAAATATGAAGTATATTTAGATCATCTTGGATTACCTACATTTGGTATAGGACATCTTATCAGACAAGATGATCCTGAATACATGATGGGAATAGGAACACCTATTGATGAGATAAGAGTTAATGAAGTATTTGAACAAGATATAAATGTTACAATAGGTGAATGTAAAAAATTATTTGATGATTGGGATAAACTACCTGAAGAAGTACAATTAATTATGGCTAACATGATGTTTAACATGGGTAGACCTAGACTATCTAAATTTAAAAAGATGATACAAGCTATTAGAGATGGTGATTGGATTGAAGCAGGAAATCAAATGCAGGACTCACGATGGTACAAACAGGTAACAAACAGAGCAGACAGACTTATATCTCGCATGAAAGCAGTAGGCTTGAGTTAAAAAAACAAAGAATAAGAAAGAAACATATAGAAAACTTAAAAGAGTTTTTTAAACCTAGAAAAAGGGAGTTTATTAAATATGAGTAAGAAAGATAAAATTAAAAGTAAAGTAGTAGAAATAGAAGCTACACCATACACGACACCAAGTGGTGTTTACAAAGGTGAGTACGTTACATATCAACAAAGGTTAAAAGAGATAGATAGAAAAAAAGCTCTGAAGAATATAAAAGAAGCTGTTAAAAAATCTTTTGGTGATATAGATTTAAGAAAAACTGGGTTATTTAGATAGTGGCTAGAAAATTAACAGAACGTCAACAAAAATTTATTGATGCGTTGTTTGCAGAAGCAAATGGTAATATTAAAGATGCAAAGATAATTGCAGGATATTCTCCTACAACAAACAATCAAGAAATAATAAACGCTTTAAAGGAAGAGATATTAGAAGCAACGCAAATGTTCATGGCAAGTAATGCACCTAAAGCTGCACTTGCTATGGTAAGTGGCATTGATGATCCTACAGAACTAGGTACAAGAGATAAACTAAGTGCAGCAAAAGAACTGTTAGATCGTACAGGTTTAATTAAAACTGAGAAGATACAAGTAGAATCTTCAGGGGGTGTAATGTTAATGCCACCTAAAAAAGTAGAGGAAGATGAGTAGATCAACTGGTGAGTGGAAGTTACCTGAGTTAATAGATTTAAAAGAAAATAGTGAATGGGTAGCAATACCACGTATAGCAAAAACAACTCCGTTTGGATATAAACCTGATCCTGAGAATGATCATATTCTTAGACCTATACCACGTGAGTTAGATGCACTTGAAAAAGCAAAGCAACATTTAAAACAGTATTCATATAGAGAAGTAGCTAACTGGTTAAGTAAGTTTACTGATAGATACATCTCACATATAGGATTAATGAAAAGAGTAAAGCGTGAGCAAAAACGTAAGAACAAAGCTAGAACTCTCCGTGTCTGGTCAGAGTATGCAGAAAAGGCGATCCAAGCCGCGAAAAAACTTGAAGAAGAAAGAACAAGTAGCAGAGCCTAAACCTGTTATAAGAGAGTTAGAAGAAATAGAAACTGTTCCTGAAGAAGAACAGAATGTAGTATTTAAACCAAATGCAGGACCTCAGACTGAGTTTCTTGCAGCAGGAGAAAGAGAAGTTCTATATGGTGGTTCAGCAGGTGGGGGTAAATCCTTTGCAATGTTGGCAGACCCACTCAGATACATGGGTCATCCAGCCTTTAGTGGGTTGCTCCTTAGACACACAACGGAAGAACTCAGGGAACTTATATTCAAATCGCAAGAACTCTATCCGAAAGTCTGGAAAGGGATTAAGTGGTCAGAAAGAAAAATGCAATGGGTAGCACCATCAGGTGCTAGACTATGGATGTCATACCTTGATAGAGACCAAGACGTTATGCGTTATCAAGGTTTGGCATTTAGTTGGATAGGTTTTGATGAATTAACACAATGGTCAAGTCCATTTGCTTGGAACTATATGCGTTCACGTTTACGTTCTACAGCATCAGACTTACCAATCTTTATGAGAGCAACCACCAATCCGGGTGGTATTGGACATCAATGGGTTAAGAAAATGTTTATTGACCCAGCACCTTTTGGAGAAGCATTTGATGCAACAGATATTGAAACAGGAGAAGTCCTCAAATACCCATCAGGACACCCCAAAGCTGGAAAGTCTTTATTCAAACGGAGATTTATTCCTGCAAGATTATCTGACAATCCATACCTCTCAGAAAGTGGAGACTACGAAGCCATGCTTCTCTCTCTCCCAGAGCATCAAAGAAAACAATTACTTGAAGGTGATTGGGATATTAAAGAGGGTGCGGCATTTAATGAGTTTGATCGTAAGATACACGTTGTTAAACCCTTTCCGATTCCTAATAATTGGGTTAAATTTCGTGCTTGTGACTATGGTTATGGGTCTTATTCAGGTGTGCTTTGGTTCGCTGTATCGCCAGATGAACAGTTGGTTGTTTACAGGGAACTTTACGTATCTAAGGTCCTTGCCACAGATTTGGCAGATATGATATTGGAGGTAGAATCAGGAGATGGCAATATTAGATATGGTGTTTTGGACTCTAGCCTTTGGCATAATCGTGGCGATACTGGTCCTTCTTTGGCTGAACAAATGATCACACGAGGATGTCGTTGGAGACCATCCGATAGAAGTAAAGGAAGTCGTGTTTCAGGTAAGAATGAAATACATAGAAGATTACAGGTAGACGAGTTTACGGAAAAACCTAGACTTGTATTTTTTAGTACATGTACTGAAATGATTTCACAGTTACCTGCAATACCATTAGACAAAAGAAATCCAGAAGATGTAGATACAAATGCAGAGGATCACTTGTATGATGCATTAAGATATGGTATAATGTCAAGACCAAGGTTTAGTATATTTGATTATGATCCTAATGTACCAAAACCTACATACCAACCATCTGATAGTACCTTTGGATATTAAGGAATAATATGGCAGAAGAAGAAAAAATAATAGATATAGAAGAAAGTGCAGCTTCATTAGAAGATGTAAATAAACCAGAGCAAGAAGATAGTTCTGCTAATAATCTTATCCGTCATGTTATGGATAGATATCAAAAGGCAGAAGACTCTAGACAGAATGATGAAGATAGATGGCTAAGAGCGTATAGAAACTATCGTGGGTTATATGGTCCTGATGTACAGTTTTCTGAAGCTGAGAAGTCAAGAGTATTTGTTAAAATAACTAAAACAAAAACACTTGCTGCTTATGGTCAAATAACAGATGTACTATTTGCAGGTAATAAATTTCCATTAAGTGTAGAACCAACAGAGTTACCTGAAGGTGTGTCTGAAAGTGTTCATATTGATTTAGAACCAAATCCATTAGAACAAAATCTACCACCTGAATATACAGGTGAAGAACTTCCTGCTGGATATAGAGGTACAGAGCTAGGACCTTTACAAGAAAAATTATCTGAACAAGAAGTTAAAGAAGGTCCGGGCACTAATCCAAAATCTGTAACATACAATCCTGCTATGATTGCAGCTAAAAAAATGGAAAAGAAAATAATGGATCAGTTAGAAGAATCTAACGCATCTAAACATTTACGTAGCACAGCATTTGAAATGGCTTTGTTTGGCACAGGAATAATGAAAGGTCCGTTTGCTGTTGATAAACATTATCCAAATTGGAATGAAGATGGTGAGTATGATCCTAATATAAAAACTGTACCACAAGTTAGTCATGTGTCTGTGTGGGATTTTTTTCCTGATCCTGATGCAACTAATATGGATGAAACACAATATGTTATAGAAAGACATAAGCTATCTAGAACACAACTACGTAATTTAAAGAAGAGACCTTTTTTTAGAGATAAAGTTATAGATCATGTAATACAGATGGGTGAAGCATATGTTCAAAAAGATTGGGAACATGATCTTGCTGATTATAATGATGAATATAGAATAGATAGATTTGAAGTAATTGAATATTGGGGAACAATAGATAGAGAAACATTAGAAGAAAATGAGATTGACATACCCAAAGAATTAGACGATTTTGATGAATTACAAGTTAATATCTGGGTATGTCAAGATAATTTAATAAGAGTTGTGCTAAATCCATTTACTCCTGCAAGAATACCATATGTAGCTGCACCTTATGAACTTAATCCATATTCATTCTTTGGTGTAGGTATTGCAGAGAACATGGATGATACACAAACATTAATGAATGGTTTTATGAGAATGGCAGTAGACAATGCTGTATTGTCAGGGAACTTATTAATAGAAGTTGACGAAACTAACTTAGTTCCGGGACAAGACCTATCAGTATATCCGGGAAAAGTTTTTAGAAGACAAGGTGGTGCTCCGGGACAAGCAATCTTTGGTACTAAGTTTCCAAATGTATCAAATGAAAATATGCAGTTGTTTGATAAAGCTAGACAGTTAGCAGATGAAAGTACAGGACTGCCTTCTTTCGCACATGGTCAAACAGGAGTTCAAGGAACAGGAAGAACTGCATCAGGTATTTCAATGTTAATGAATGCTGCAAGTATAAGTATTAAAGCAGTAATTAAAAATGTAGATGATTATTTATTAAGACCTCTAGGAGAAAGTTTGTTTAGCTTTAATATGCAGTTTGATTTTAATCCTGATATACGTGGTGATTTAGAAATTAAAGCTAGAGGAACAGAAAGTTTAATGGCTAATGAAGTAAGAAGCCAAAGATTAATGCAGTTTATTGGAACTGCTAGTAATCCTGCTCTTGCTCCGTTTGCTAAGTTTCAATATATTATTAGAGAGATAGCTAAGTCAATGGATTTAGACCCTGACAAAGTTACAAATAATATGGAAGAAGCTGCACTTCAAGCAAAATTAATGCAAGAAATGCAACAACAACCACCACCTCAACAAGCACAAGCAGGAGCAGACCCCAATGATCCTACAGGTGCAGGTGGTGGAACAATAGGAACAGGTCAAGTACCTGTACCAAATGAGCAGGGATTTACAGGTAATGTTGGACAAGGAACGCAAACAGCTACTCCTCAAACTGAAGGGGTTGGTGCAGGACAAGAAACTGTTGGATAGTTTTAACGAGTATATAAGTTTACTAATTAAACAACAACATAAAGCTATGGAACACAGTGATAATGCAACTTTAATGTACAGATCACAAGGTTCAATTGCTACATTAAGAAGATTAAAACTTTTACGAGAAGAAGTGTTAGGAGCAAAAAATGACTGAACGAATACCTTTAACAGGTGGTAGAAGAAGTTTTCAAGATTTAAAAAGGTTTATAAGACAATCAGGTAATTATACAGGAAGAGCTAATTTATCTGATGCTGAAATGATTGAACTGTTAAAAATTACTGAAGCATTTCTTATGGAACAAGGTAAAGGTATGAAAAAACTTGGTAAAGCTGAAGGTGGTTTGTTAGATGAAGGTGGTTCAGTAGACCCTGTATCAGGCAATGATGTTCCGATAGGCTCTACAAAAGAAGAGGTTAGAGATGATATACCTGCACAATTAAGTGAGGGTGAATTTGTATTTCCTGCTGATGTAGTTCGTTATATAGGTTTAGAAAAACTTATGATGATGAGACAAGAAGCAAAGCAAGGTCTTAAAAAGATGGAAGCTATGGGTCAAATGGGAAACTCAGATGAAGCAACAGTTCCTGATGATTTACCTTTTGATGAAACAGACATTATAGCAGAAGACGATGACGGCAATGAAGTAGAGATGGCTGTAGGTGGATTGACTCCTTCATCTAAATATAATCAATTTATGGGTGGTGCAGGTATAAGACAGGTAGTATATGTAAATCCAAAAACAGGAGATGAGATACTTGTTTATGTAGTAAGTGGTACACCTATACCTGCTGTGCCTGCTGGATATGTACCAAAAGGTTCTGAACAAGCTAGTGCAGATGCTATTAAAGAATCTAAAATGACAAATCCAATAGAGCAACCTGAAACAGTTCAGGAAGATAAAGATGAAACATACACAGTTTATCAAGGCAAAATAATTAATCCGGGAAATCCTATATCTTTAGATAAAGATTCTGGTGCAGATACATGGGCTAATCTTGAAGGTGAAACTATCTTTGATAGAGCAGTAGATCAAAGTAAAGCTCCAGCAGGTTGGACTACACAAAATCAAAGAGAATATGATGCAATGGTAGCTGAAAATGTACAAGATATTAAAGCTATGTGGAACGGCAAAGAATGGGATGTATACTCACCTAGTTTAGATACGACAGCCTTTGGAACTCCGGGTAGAAGAGGATTAAAATCTAAGTATGGAAATCTTTTTAAAGATATACAAACAGGTTTTAGTAAAGCAACAGGAACTATGGGTGCTATAACAGGTACAGCACAGGCAATTAATGCAGGAATGGTATCTAATTTAAGAGATGCTATGACATCTGTAGGAACAGGAATAACACAAAGGGTAGGTGATGCATCTGCAAAAGCTAGAAAGTCTGATGCATTTAAACCAAAAGTAAAAAAGGGTAAAAGAAATGTAGGTAAAGACCCACTATCAGCTACACAAATAAAACAAATGACAAAAGGTAAAAAGACAGGACTTGAAGGAATGTCACGTGAAGATAGAAAAGATTTTGAAGATAAAGGTGGAACAGTAATACAAACAGATAAAGATAAACAAGCCTTTAAAGATAGAACAGGAATAGACATAGGCAAAGACGATGATGAAAAAGAAGGAGGTATCTCAAAAGAACAAATGAGATCAGGTATATAATACACTAATGTTGGCTACTCACACCCCCTAGTGGCTACTATGACCCCAACAACAAAGGAGAAGAACATGGCAGAACAAGCACAAGCTATGGTAAAAGAAGTTAAAGCAGAAAAAAAAGCATTTATGGCTAGACCATATAGCAGAGAAGATAAAATAAAAAAAGACGAAGAAGAGCTAAGTAAATTAGTAGAGGAGCAAAAAGGTGATACTAAATCTGAAGAACCTGAAAAAGACGCTGAAGATGAGAGTGTTCCTGAAAATGCTGAGGAAAGAAGTTTTAAGAAACGCTATGGCGACTTACGCAGACATTCGCAAAAACAAGCCGAAGAACTAAAAAAAGAAGTTGAAAAACTTAAAAAACAACTAGAGTCTTCAACAAAAGGTGAAATTAAATTACCAAAGACAGAAGAAGAATTAGATACTTGGGTTAAAGAATATCCTGACGTTGCTGCAATAGTTGAAACCATAGCAATTAAAAAAGCAAAAGAACAAAATGAAATGTTAGAGAATCGTATGAAAGAATACGAAGACCTAAGAGTTGAAGCATCAAAAGAAAAAGCTGAAGCAGAGTTATTAAGATTACACCCTGACTTTGCAGAGATTAGAGATAGTGACGAGTTCCACGATTGGGCTGATCAACAACCTAAGTGGGTACAAGATGCACTGTATGAGAATAGTGCTGATGCTAAATCTGCAGCAAGAGCAATTGATTTATATAAGGCAGATAAAGATATAAAGCCTAAAAAGAAATCAAATGAAAAAGATGCGGCTAAAGCTGTAGATACTAGATCAGAAAAAAGTAAACCAACTACAGATGAAACAGCTTCCTATATCAAAGAGTCACAAGTTCAGAAGATGAGTCCTCAAGAATATGAGAAACGATCTGACGAAATAATGGAAGCTATACGTAGTGGTAAATTTATTTATGATATATCTGGCTCTGCTAGATAAATCGTAATTTGTAGTTGACAAACAAATATTTATGTGTATAACTACAAGCAAACCATAAACTAGCCCATATTATATGCAACCTAGTTTATGTTTAATTAATTAGCAAATTCCAGTAATACGAGAAGAACACTCTATTATGTTTAAGCCCAATCTTTGAATACGATTGCAACGTATTTTAAGTTTGCACCTTTAACAGTAGACCTCTAATGGTATGGTACTTTGCATCTGTTTAAGTAAAAGATAGGAGAATTAAAATGGCTTTTACTACTGCGGCAGGATACGGAAATTTACCTAACGGAAATTTCTCGCCAATTATCTATTCTAAACAGGTACAACTTGCTTTTCGTAAGGGTTCTGTTGTAGAAGCGATAACAAATTCAGACTACTTTGGTGAAATTGCAAACTTTGGAGATACAGTTAAAGTAATCAAAGAACCTGAAATTACAGTCAAGTCATATGCTCGTGGCACAACTATTTCACCACAAGACATTGACGATGAAGAGTTCTCTCTAGTTATTGACAAAGCAAATTATTTTGCATTTAAAGTTGATGACATTGAAGAAGCTCATTCGCATATTAACTTTCAATCACTTGCATCTGATCGTGCAGCGTACAGATTGAAAGACCAATACGATCAAGAAGTATTGGGTTACTTAGCTGGTTTTAAGCAATCATCATTGCATAGCAATGCTGACACTGTTAATACATCAGTAAACGGCTCTAAAGCTGTGACAACATCTTCTAGTGGTTCTAACTTAGTTGGTGCAGAATTATTGGCTTCAATGTCACTTGATTCCTCTGACTTTACACAAGCTGATGGTACTGCTGGTACTGCAAACCAAGCTATTGGTCTTGAGCCAAGAGCAGGTGGAGCAACAGCAGCTAAGAGTGGAACAACAGGTAATGCATTTCCATTACAAGTTATTGCACGTATGTCACGATTGATGGATCAACAAAATGTTGACTCAGCTAACAGATGGCTAGTTCTTGACCCTGTATTTATTGAAATACTAAAAGACGAAGACTCAAGACTGTTTAACGCAGACTTTGGTGGAAACACAGGTGGTCTTCAAAATGGTATGGTGATAAATAACTTACATGGTTTTAAAGTTTACTCATCTAACAACCTTCCGTCTGTAGGCACAGGTCCTGCGACAACAGGTGGTCAGAATGCTTCAAACTTTGGAATTATTGTAGCAGGACATCAGTCAGCTATAGCTACTGCTGAACAAATCAATAAGACAGAAACTTACAGAGACCCTGATAGTTTCGCTGATATTGTTCGTGGTATGCATTTGTATGGCAGAAAGATTTCGCCCTGAAGCTATCGTAACTGCTGCATATTGCTTAGCGTAAGGGAGATTAGATTATGGCATTAGGTGATAATACACTTCAAGCAGCGAGAGGTAATTCGCAGCGTGGTAGAAATCCATACTTGGTTCAAACTACATTGAACTTAGCAACTGCTTTATCTGACAAAGGTGGTGCTCTTGCAGCATCTGATGTTGTTCCTGTAATCGCTGTACCAAAAGGTACAATGATTTTGAACGCAGGTATTGAAGTTGACACTGCTTCTGATGGTTCTACATTTACTGTAGACTTAGGCACTGGTGTTGACCCTGACGTATTTGTTGATGGCTTTGATGGCACATCAGCTGCGGCAGTAGTTGCACAAAACCCTGCAGCATATCAGCCTGTAATGGCTGTAGCTAACGACAACATTGACATGACAATAGCTACATTGTCAGGTGGTGCTGTTACTACAGGTAAGTTTCGTATTTGGGCACTTCTTATGGATTGTTCAGATATGGGTAGCGACATGGTTGCTGACGAAGTAGACAGAGATACATTAGCGTAACTCACAACTAATTAGAGGGCAAGTTAAGTAGAGCGTTCTCAAAACATTTTATAACTTGCCCTTTAATACAACTAGGAATTTAGTATGACATTTGAAGTAAAAAGAAGACTAAACGCTTTTGTAGATTTAAGTTCAACTGATCTTACTACACTTTATACATGTCCTACAAACAAAACAGCAGTAATTAAAGAAATATTTATTTGTAATGTTGATACAACAAATAGCACCGATATAACAATAGCAATTACTGACACATCGGCATCTACTACTTTTAATTTAATTAAGACTAAGACAGTTGCTAATGATGATTTTTTAAGATTAGATAGTGCAGACATTATATTAGAGTCAGGAGATATAATAAAGGCACAGGCAAGTGCTGTAGACGATTTAGAAGTTTCAGCTTTTATTGAGGAATATCCTGACCCAATGAGGTAAATATGTCAGTAACAACTGCAATGACAACATCTTTCAAACAAGAGTTACTTCAAGGCTTACATGATCTTGATGGACACACTCTTAAACTAGCTCTAATTAAATCAGGCGAATCAGGCACATTTGGAGCTTCTTCCACAAATTTTTCAGAACTATCATCAGATGAAGCATCAGGTACAGGGTACTCTAGTGGTGGTGCGACATTGGGAAGTGTATCTATAGCATTAGATGGTACAACAGCAACTGTAGATTTTGCAGATGTAAGTTTTAGTAACTCTACAATATCTGCATCAGGTGCAATGATATATAATACAAGTGCAAGTAATAGAGCAATAGCAGTAATTAGTTTTGGTGGAACAGTAGCATCTACAGCAGGTACATTTACAGTAACTATGCCAACAGCAGATGCAAGTAATGCAATTATAAGATTGGCATAAGTATGGCTCTTGAAGTACATGACAGAGTAAAAGAAACTACCACTACTACAGGGAGCTCTGATGCATATGCTTTAGGTGGTGCAGTAACAGGTTTTGAAACCTTTGGTTCACATTTAGGTAATGCTGATACAACTTACTATGTATGTACTGATGGCACAAATTTTGAGATTGGTAGAGGTACATATAATACTTCTGGAAACACATTAACAAGAACAGAGATACTTGCAAGTTCTAACTCAGGCAATGACAATGCTCATAGTTGGGCATCAGGAACAAAAGAAATATTTATAACATATCCATCTAGTAAGGCTGTGTTTAAAGATGCAAGTAATAATATCAATGGAACATTTGTAGGTGACATCACAGGTAATGTTACAGGCAATACAAGTGGTAGTTCAGGCTCAACAACAGGCAACGCTGCAACAGCCACTGCTTTACAAACTGCTAGAGCAATCAATGGAACAAACTTTGATGGAACAGGTGATATAACTGTAACTGCCGCGGCAGGAACATTAACAGGTAGTACACTTAATTCAGGAGTAACAGCATCTAGTTTAACTAGTCTTGGAACATTAGCTAGTGATTTAAACATGGGTGGACAAGATGTTATCAATGCAGGAGTTAGTTCTGCTGATACACATGCAGGTAAATACGGAAGCTCAAGTTCTCCTATTACTTTTACAGTTACTGTAGCA
>CEUO01037189.1_pt1 | contig 11653 bp, 6 predicted proteins | sample 531391 | NCBI WGS metagenome assembly CEUO01 (sample SAMEA2622799, study PRJEB7988) | marine metagenome | isolation source: saline water (ENVO:00002010), including
GGGTGGCCTAACCGCCATCCTTTTTTTTTAAAAATATTAATATGGTAGACGTAAATACAGTTTATAAAACAGTATTATATATTCTCAATAAAGAACAAAGAGGATATGTAACACCAGATGAGTTTAATAAGTTAGGAGTTCAAGTACAAAGAGAAATCTTTGAACAATACTTTGATGAACTAAATCAACAATTACGTGTACCTCAAAATAATGATGAGTATGCTGATAGAGTTAAAAATTTAGAAGAAAAAATAGATATTTTTAAAAAATTTGACACTTGTACATATTCAAATCCACATTTTACTTTACCTTCCGATGTTCATCGTTTAGGTATATTGGCTTATAGAGAAAAAGAAATTCAAGAAATAGATAGAAGAAATCATTTGCTTGTAAATAAGTCATCATTAACAACTCCCACAAACTCAAATCCTTTATATATATTAGAAGGCACTGGATCTCCCTCCGCTGCTCCTAGCAAAGTTTTTGTATATCCTAATAGTATTACTTCAGGTGTGACAGCTTATTATGTAAAAGCACCAATTGATCCTAGATGGGGTTATTCAGTGGGTAATTTAGGACAATATCTTTATGATAGCACTACTTATGGAGCTAATTTATTAAATAACGGAGGAGTTTTAAGCTCTATATTAACAAACCCCACAGGTATTACTCCTGATAAAACTTACACAGGTTTAACAACAACAGTTTCTCCAGCTGGTGGATCAGGTGCTGAGTTATCAGCAGTAGTTAGTGGAGGAACGGTGACATCTGTTACTGTAACTACACCAGGATCAGGATATAGCGTTGATGATGTTATAACTGTGTCATCCGGACAATTTTTAGGTGCTCCAACTAGTGATTTAGATGTTACTTTAACTGCTGCAGATTTTAACTCAGGTAGTACTTATGGTTCAACTCAATTTGAGTTACATCCTTCCGAACAAACTAATATAATTTTACAAATATTAATGTACTGTGGAGTTATAATTAGAGATCCACAAATAGTTCAAACTGCTGCTAGTTTAGTTCAGCAAGACGAAATGTTAGAAAAAAGTTAATAAAATATGGCTGCAATAAACGAAACAAACGAACAATATTATAGTGGTACACAAATACTTCAGGCAGATGCAGCAGGAAGTGCTGGACAAGTTTTTACTTTTACTTTTGATACAGAACTATCTTTAGGCAGTGCTACAAGTTGGGATCCTACAGTTAATGAATATGCTTTAAATAATTTTAAAATATATACATCAGCAACAGGTACTCCTGGTACTTGGGTTGAATATATATTAGCTTACACAGTAACTACTACACCTATAGGACCAAATGTAAATAGTTTAATAACTATCACAGCGGCTTTACCTTCTAACGTGTATGTTAAAGTAGAATTATCTACCACTGCTTTAGAAAACAATTACGGTGGTTACGCATATATAACTATTGATGATATAGTAAATAATTTTTTAGTTGGATACGTTGGTACAGGTAAACTAATTTCAAATGTTCCTAGAACTGACGTTATATTTCATGCTAAAAGAGGTTTGCAAGAATTTAGTTACGATGTTTTAAAAAGTATAAAATGTCAAGAATTAATTATTCCAGATAGTTTATCTTTAGTTATACCTCAAGACTATGTAAATTATGTTAAACTTTCATGGATAGATGATCTAGGAGTTCAACATATTATTTATCCTACCACATTGACTACAAATCCTACAGAAATACCTATTCAAGACGAAGAAGGTATACCAACGCAAGATAATTTTGGTGCAAATGTTGAAGGAGATTCTATTACAGAAGATAGATGGGATAGTGCTAATATGAGAAGGATAAGTGGAAATATAGGTTTAATAAATGGTGGTGTGTACAACGATTGGTGGGGTAGAAATTTTATTGGAAAAAGATATGGATTAGAACCGTCATTAAGTCAAACCAATGGATGGTTTACAATAAACGAAAGAGAAAATAAATTTTCATTTAGTAGCAACCTTAAAGGTTTAGTAATTACTTTAGAATATTTATCTGATGGATTAGCTTATGATACTGATACTAAAGTTCCTAAATTAGCAGAAGAAGCAATGTACATGCATATAGCTTACTCTATATTAGCAAGTAAAATTAATCAACCTGAGTACGTAGTTCAAAGGTACAAAAAAGATAGAAGAGCTGCTTTGAGAAATGCTAAAATTAGATTACAAGGTATGGGTAAATTTGAAGAGTTAACAAGAATAATGAGGAACAAATCTAAATGGATTAAACATTAGTTAAATGGCTGAAATAAAGAACAACTTTCTAAAGTCCAAAATGAATAAAGATTTGGACGATAGAATACTTCCTAATGGCGAATATAGAGAAGCTCAAAATGTTGCTATAAGTAAATCTGAATCATCAGATGTAGGTGCTTTAGAAAACATTCTTGGTAATAGTTTAGCATCTAGTTTAGGTTTAAGTTCTAACTGCGGTATTACTGTTATTGGTAAATATATGGATGATACCAATAATAGGATTATAATTTTTGTCACTGACTATACAGACTCTTCTCCTAACAGACTTGATAATTTCGCTCCATCTACTACCACTCATCAAATTCTTTGTTACTATCCAAATGACAACACTGTCAATACATTGGCAACGGGTAGATTTTTAAATTTTTCTAAAACACATCCAATTTATGGGGTTAATTTATTGGAAGATTTATTGTTTTGGACTGATGATAGAAATCAACCTAGAAAATTAAATGTTTCCGTTGCTGAAGCAAATAATAATTGGTATAATATAGAAGAAACTATTTCTGTTTGTAAATACTACCCATGGAAACCTATTAGGTTGTATAAAGATAGTGGTATTCCTACAAGTGTATCTTTATTTGCTGGGGGATCAGGTTATACTGCTTTTACAGCAGGAATGGCTACTAGTCCTGTTATTGCTGGTGGTACAGGCTTAATAGTTAATAATGGTGCAGTTGGAGGCGGTGGAGCATTACTAGATAATATTACAATAAGCACTCCTGGAAGTGGATACACGAATGGAGAAATTGTAAATGTTAGCGGTGGTGGTGGTAGTAGTGGTGGACAAATTGTTGTAACTACTAGAATGGATTCTACAATGCAAGATGTTGTAAGTCAATATTTACCAGATGCTAACGTAACGGCTGTATCAGTAGTAGGAGCTCCGTCTGGATCAGGTTACACTGCTGGAGCAGCAAACACTAGTGCAGGTTCAGGATCAGGTTTAACTGTAACATTGGTAGTAGATGGCACTGGAAGAATAACAGACGCATCAATAGTTAATCCTGGAGTGGGATATACGAATGGAGACGTAGTAACAGTTGATGCAAACGGAGGTGGTCCAGCTGGAAGTGGTGGCTCATTACAATTAACAGTCACTTCCACTGTAAATCCTTATTATAACGCAAATTGGCCTGGTGATCCTGAATATTTTAAAAATAAATTAGCAAGATTTAGTTATAGATTTAGATTTGAAGATGGAGAATATTCTTTAATTGCGCCGTTTACACAAATAGCGTTTATTCCAGAACAAGATGGTTATTTTATAGCTAATGATGAAGATAGAACTTATACAAGTACTGAAGTGGCGTTTATGAAAAATAAAGTAAACAATGTTTCATTAATGATAGATTCTCCTGAAGGTTATCCATGGGCTGGATTAAGAAGTACTTTAAAAGTTGTAGAAATGGATATACTATACAAAGAGTCAAATGGTTTATCTATTAAAGTTCTAGATACTATACCAGCAGAAGAATTTGGAAATAATGTTTCTAAAGGAACAACTGTATTTGAATATGAATATCAATCTAAAAAACCAATAAAAGTTCTTCCAGAATCTGAAGTTATTAGAACTTCTGACAAAGTACCAATAAGAGCTTTAGCTCAAGAGGTAGTTGGAAATAGAGTAATATACGCAAACTTTTTAGATAAACACAGTTCTCCAGATCATTTAGATTATAATATTTTATCTTCTACAAAACATGATGAGTCGTCAACAACCCCTGCTTACACTCATAAAGAATATCAAAATAGTACATTAAAGCAAAATAGAACCTATCAAGTAGGAATAGTTTTATGCGATAAATACGGTAGACAAAGTGATACTATACTATCGTCAGCAAATAGTAGTATTTCTACTACTGATAAAGGAGATACTATTTATCATGCGTATAAAAGTGATGGATTTACTGATAGTGATTTAATAAGTAATACTACAACTTGGCCAGGTGACTCGTTAAAAGTGTCTTTTAATTCATTAATACCTTCATCCATATTAAATGATCCAGGTTATCCAGGGTTATACGATAGTACAACTAATCCATTAGGATGGTATTCTTATAAAATTGTAGTAAAACAAACTGAACAAGGTTATTATAATGTGTATTTTCCAGGAATTTTAAATGGAGGTAGTAATAATTTAGGAAGTACTCCAGCTAGTTCGGAAGATCCTACAGGGTATATGGTTTTAACTGGTGATAACATTAATAAAGTCCCAAAAGATTTATTAGATGTAGGTCCTAATCAAAATCAATTTGCATCTGGAAGACCTACATATGACCAAGATCCATCATACTACGAATGGGACGCAATTCCTTTAATAAGTGGAGATGTTGCTTATGGATTACAAGTAGATATATCATCTGATCCTGAAAATCTTACCCAAGCACAAAAAGCTTTATTAAATAGAAGAGATAGAATAACAGGAAGAAGAACATTAAATTCTAATGTTATACTTTATGGTAGAGTTACAAATTTTACTGTTACAACTCCAAGTGTAGTTGTTTGTAATAAACGAATAAATCCAGGAACTAATAATGATTTTGTTGCGGGAATAGGTACGTTGATAGATCTTGGTTTAGCAGATTCCAGTGGTGCTATACAACCATCTTTATATAGTTATCAAAGTAATCCATTTGCGGGTAGAATAGAGCTAACTGATACATCTATTGGATCTACTCAAGCTGATTTAGGATCAGGTAATTTAACTGAACTTGCGGTTTACGAAACTGAACCATTTAACTCTGCGTTGGATATATATTGGGAAACTTCAACTTCTGGGTTAATATCTGAATTAAATAATGCTATAGGTGCTAGCGACTTATTTATACCAGTTAGTTTAGATAAACCATCTACCGATACTTTTGATGAATTCACAAATATTGGTGGTGGTGCAACTAGCACATTTTATGCTCGAGACAATAACGGAAGTATTATAGCAGGTGCAACTATGGTTTTAAGTAATGTAAAAGATGCAAACTTAAATAATGTATTAGGTAATTTTACTTTAACTAACGATGGTGGGGGAGGATATCATATTTCCTTAGCTACTCATCAATATTATACTTCTAATTTTGATAACAATAAATTCACTGGTTATGTTCAAGTTAGTAGTGGAGTTAATGTACAGTTTTTTAAAGTAGATTTTATAAGAACTAATCTATCTCCAAGTATAACAAACAAACCGCCAGCTGTTGGAAGTTATCCAAGCTTATTACTTGCAGATACTTCAGGAGGTTTAATGTATACTTTTTTAGCAGATAATGGAGCAAGAGATACTAGCGTCAACAAAAAAGAACTAACTTGGGAACTAGTCTCTCAGCAAGAATATGACTTCGGCACTCAAACAAAAGGCAACGATGTAAACTTATTTTACGGTAGTTCAACTACAGAAGGACAATATTCTTTTTATAATAATCCTACTCCTCAAAGTTATCACTCAGCAATCTTACCTGGTTTCTTAAACTTTGCATATATTGTAACAGTAAAAGTAACTGACGGTGGTGGTTTATCTGATGAATCAGAGTTTATTGTAATACCTGATGTGTAATAAGTTAAAAACATAAGTAATTATAAATTATGGCATATACAGTAGAAGTAAAATATTTTAATTCTTTTTGGTTAAAAAAAGTAGTTCAAGGTGGAGCCAATCCTAGAACTTTACCAGAGTGGCCAGGATTGCCTTGGAATCCAACAGGTTATCCTACTTTTCCTTTTGGAGGAGGAACAGCTACTCCCGCGCCAACTAATTACACACCATGGTTTGTTGAAGAAGCTAGAATAAAAGGAGGATATAATAATACTACTGTAGATTTTGGAGCTAAAGCATATATTACAAGAAGACCAAGTATACAAACTAGAAGGGAAAGTTCTTTAATATATTCAGGTATTTATAATTCAGCTACTGATATTAATAAAACTAATGTATTTTCTGTAGGAGAAGCTATAACAAAATCCACTGATCCTATCAACGGAAGTATTCAAAAGTTATATGCTGAAGATAGCAATTTAATTATTTTTCAAGAACTTAAAGTAAGTAGAGCTTTAATAGATAAAGATACTATATATACCTCTGAAGGTGGTACACAAACGATGCCACAAGGCGTGGTGATGGGACAAATAAAACCTTATAAAGGTGAATTTGGTATAAGCAAAAATCCAGAATCTTTTGCCCAGTATGGTTATAGAAAATATTTTGTAGATAAAAATCACGGTTGTGTTTTAAGATTGTCTAATGATGGTATGACTGAGATATCAAATTATGGTATGAAAGATTATTTCAGAGACCACTTAAATAATTTAAACAACGAATGGACGGTAAGTAATTCTACATTTACTTTAAGTACTCCAGTTCCAACTGGTGCTAGTGTTACAAGTTTTGATGTCGATAGTGCTGATTGCTGTGGTATTGAAAAAGGAGGAAGAATTCAAGCTGTAATTATCTCGGCAGGAGTTATAACTTCTATATATCCTCAAGAATCATATATAACTAACGTAGTAGACGCAGGATCTACTTGTACTATAACTATAGATCCCGCTATGGATTTTAGTGGAGCATCGATGCCTACTCCACCTACAAGTATAATAATATATACACCTATAAAAAGTAAAACTATAGGTGGTTGGGATACTTACAATAAAAATTATGTAATTTCTCTACAATCAACACCTTCTTATATAGGTACTTCCACTAGATTTTCTACATTAAATGGACTGATAAGTGGAAACTATGACACTCTTTCTTTCGATGAAGAGTCTTTAGGTTGGACAAGTTTTTACACTTATAAACCTACTTTTATAGATAGCCTTCAAAATATTTTTTATAGTTTTAATTCTGGAGAAGTATGGAAACATAATGATGAGTTAGCGGGAAATAATAGAGGTGAGTTTTATGGAGTTAGAGATGATGCTTATATAGAGTTTGTATTTAATCCTAATCCTTCTATAACTAAAAACTTTTTAACAGTTTCTTATGAAGGAACTAATGGTTGGGAAATAGCAAGTTTTAAAGGTAGCGAAGTTGGTCCGGATAATAATTCAACTTCTACTACACCAGATTGGGTTAATACTCAAGATATTACTACAACTGTTAAGAGTTATAATGACGGATTATATACGGAAAATGGAATAACTTATAGAGCAGGTTTTAATAGAAAAGAAAATAGATACGTAGCAAATTTAATAAATAATTCACCAGCTGCTGCAGGTGAAATTGCTTTTGGAAGTGCAATGAGTGGAATAAAAGGTTATTTCGCTACTGTTAAGATTCAAACTGATGATACAACACAACCAGGTGCTATGAAAGAATTATTCACTGTGGGATCTAATTTTTCCATGTCTTCACAATAAATAAATAATAATAATTATGATTGCTTTTGGACCAATAGGAATAGGAGCTTTATTTTCAATAGCTACGCCTTTAGCACAAGGTATATATACGAAAATAAAAGCAAAAAAAGATTTAGATACAGCTAATCAACAAGCTCAAATGTATGCTGATCAAGAAGAGCAGCTAAGAAAAAATAGACAAGCTATTATAAATCCTTACGAAGAAATAAAAGATTTAAGTGGACAAATAACAAATCCTTTTGAAAACATGGGAGTTGCTACTAATGCAGCTAGAACTCAAGCAGAAGAAGCTGACATTGCTTTAGCTAATACATTAGACACCATGAGAGAAACTGGTATGGGTGCTGGTGGTGCTACAGCTTTAGCTCAAGCTGCTTTAAGAAGTAAGAAAGGTATATCTGACAATATACAACAACAAGAAGCTCAAGTTCAAAAAATTAGAGCTGAAGGAGAAGCTCAAGCTAACAGAGAAAGAGTTGCAGAGAAACAAAGAGTTCAAGAAGCTGGAGTTATGGGAGAAATGTTTCAGTTTCAAGCTCAAGAAGCTAGAGATATTGCAGACTTGGAAAGAACAAGTGCTTTAGCTGATAGAGCTTGGGCTAGACAATACTACGATAATCAAGCTAACACACAAGCAAGTGCAAACCTAATAGGTGATATTGGTACAGGTTTAACTATGGTTGGTGGTGCTATGGGAGGGTTTTCTCCTGGAAGTGGTTATTTAGACTATCAAGCATGGCAAGAAGAATACGGCCCTCAAGGAGAATAAAACAAAAAAAATATGGCAACACCAGGATTTAACATTCAAAAAGAAAACGTAAATAAACCTCAATTCCAAGCTTATAGGCAATTAGAGTCTTATGGGCAGATGAGGAGAGATCTTAATAGACGATTAAAAGACGCTGCCACTTATGGTGATACTATAGCAGCACAAACCGCTCGTAATCGAAAGTATAGAGACGCTTTACAAAAAGAAGAAGAGAAAGAATTAGATACTCAATACGCTAGAATTGGAGATATTGGAGACACGGGATTTAGTAAACTTGATAAAAGCAAAGATGATTATTTTTACGCGTTAATAGATGATTATGTAGATATTAAAAGAGCTATGGAAGGTCCTTCTCCAACAGTTGATCAACAAACTGGTAGAAGAGCCTTAGCTGAAATCAATCAAAAAGTAGATAGGTTTAAAGGTGCTGTACCTGAGATAATGGCTCAAGCTCAATTAGTAAATGAAGCGTTAAAAATACCTGCAGGAAAACCTGGTTCTTTAAGTTCATTGTTTAGCTCTGAAGAAGCTCAAGTATTACGTAATTTAGTAAATGATGGTGATGTAAGTATATTAGAGAAAAACGGGCAACTAGTTTTATTTTCTCCTCCTGGTAGTACTAATCTTCCTGAAGGAGGATTAATTAATGTAGATGAACTACAAAAACTCACTGAGCAAGGAAAAAATTATGTTCAAACAGTTCCTGATGTAGGAGGACAATTAAAAAATGCTTTTGAAGGAATAGTAGGTAATAAAGAAAATGGATATAACTTGGGATATACTATTGATCCCACTACTGGTAAAACAAGAGTTGATGATGAAGGAAATCCTATAGGTAGATTTTTTACAGAAAATACATTTACAGAAAACAATAAAACCATTACCACTAGAACAATGACATCTCAACAAAGAGATAATATTCAAGATGCAATGTTAAAAACAAACATTATGCAACCTATTGTAGATACATATGGTAGAGAAATATGGGCTGATATGATGGGTAATGATACACCTTACGAACCAAATAAAAATAGTGACGAAGTAGTTAGGTTTTTAACAAATAAAGCTATCGATGATTATGGCAATGAAGTAGGTATTGAATATATAACAGATACTAAAGACAAAGAGAAAGAGAAAGCTAGTGAGGCGGATAAAAAAGCTTATAGAGAGAGGAAAAAAGCACTTAAAGAAATGAAACTAAGTAAAGATGAGTTAACACAAGAAGTTGATTTCATGTTTAAAGGTTTAATGAATTTAGATTCTCAAAATTTATTAAATATGAAACTATTTGATGTGCTTATGGAAGATATTAAATTCACTAAAGATGGTAAAATGCAAATGGCTGGAGGAGATCTTGCTCCGTTTGATATAACAGATAGAGAGGCTATAGTAAATTTATTTAGAGAAAACTTCCCTAAAATACCAGTTAAAGACGTAACTAAAATAGTAGATGATTGGTACGAAGATCATCCAGGTTATGAAGCAACATGGAAAGATATTTTAAAAGAAAAAATTGAATCAGGAACACTTGAAATGGTGGAAGAAGAAGTGAAAGAAGAAGGGGAATTAGATTAATAAAGTATATGGATGAAGTAGAAAAATTATTTGAAGTTCTTAAAAGAGATGGTTATTATACTAAATCTTTTGAAGAGTTTAAAGAACAGTATGCTGACGAGTCTTATAGAGAGAAAATTTACGAAGTTATGTCTAGAGACAAATACTATACTAAATCTAGAGATGAATTTTTTCAACAATATAGTGTTGGTGATAATGATGTTGAAGTAGTTAAAACTCCCACTTATCAATCAACAACTTTAAAAACTAAAGATGATGAAGTAGTTGAAGAAGAAGAACAAGAAGTTGTTTTTGAACCTACTGAGGAGGGGAAATTTAAAGTTGGAATACAAGAAACAGAACAAATTGGAATACAAGAAACAGAACAAAAGAAACCTATTTCAACTAAAGAACATTTCAGTCCTCTTGAAGAAGAGGATTTAGCAGATGATATAACTTTTGAAGAATTTGACAACGTTCCTGAGGAAGATTTACAAAAAACTTTGGAAAATCAATATCCTTGGTTAGAGTTTGATCAACCTTTTATATACGACAGTAAATTAGGAGGTGGAGCTAATAGAGATGTTATTCAAGTTACAAACCCTCAAACCGGAGCTACGAAAGACTTTGATTTAGGTACAGATTTTAATAGGCAGAGAAGTTTTACTACCAATCCATTAAGTAGTAAAGAATCTTACGATAACATGCTTAGTTTTATAAATGAACAAAGGTATGATAAAGAAGGGAATCCTAATAAAAATTATTTAGATCATTATAGTTCTACAAGAACTTATGGTCCTGATTATCTTATAGATGATCTCACAGCTCCAGGAGGTAAAACTGAGCTCCCAGTTTCTAAAGAAGTAACTAGTGAAGCGCTTAGGTTGGTTAAGAGTGATCCTACTGGTAAACTTACTATGAAAAAAGCTATACAGCAAGTAGCAAATAGCCAATGGGGTCAAATGAATATTGCCTGGAAAACTGATTTTTATAATGATAAAAACTTTGAAAATGTAACATTGGTTAATGCTACTAAAGATGCGGTTGAGAATGGAGATTTAAATATTAATATAACGACTACAGATCAAATAAATGATCCAAACCTAGTTCATGAAACTTATCAAACTCTACGAAAATTAGGAGTACCTGCAGAAGTTTTTAAAACAGATATAGATCAAGACTATTTAGAAGCATTGTACAATATAGATAGTGTTAATCCTGATCCAGCTGATGAACTTGTATTTGAAAAATACCAGCGAACTAGAGACGCTCAAATTAAAGATCAAGTATATGAATATTTAAATACTACACAAAAAGGAAGATTAATATTACAAACTTACAATGCTGTAGAAGAACAGAAAAATGTAGATGATATAGTTATTCCTATACAAAATAAAGTTAATGAAGAAGTTACAGCTGAAGATCCAAGGGTTGCTAAAACAAAAAATATCATAAAATACTATAATCCAGACATTAATGAAGAGACAGCTGAAGCTACAGCTTTAGAAATGGTAAGAAACCAAGAGACTAATGATAGAATAGACGCTAAAGTAAACGAGTACGGAGAAAAAGAATTTGAATGGCAAGTTAGGATGGGCTATGGAATGAATGCTGAAGATCTCAAAGCTTTAAAAGAAAAAGGTAAAAAGGCTAAAACTCCAGAAGAACTTGAAGCTTATAGAGCAGAAGTAAGAGA
>CEUO01022662.1_pt1 | contig 11636 bp, 8 predicted proteins | sample 531391 | NCBI WGS metagenome assembly CEUO01 (sample SAMEA2622799, study PRJEB7988) | marine metagenome | isolation source: saline water (ENVO:00002010), including
CAAGCATTATGGAATGGAGATGGACCTAATAAAAAATTAGTAGACCACCCCATGTATACTAAATATCCTAATGAATTTAAGCATAACATTAATATTATATTAAACGAATGTAATCATCATTTTTATCATAGTCTTTATGATGGTCCTAAAATTGGTTATCTAGTTTGGGAATCTACTAGAATGGATGAAAACTTTTTTAAATTATGGAATACATTTGATCAACTATGGGTAGCATCTAAATGGCAAAGAGAATGTGCAATAGAACAAGGAGCTGATCCCAATAAAGTTAAGGTAGTGCCTGAAGCTGTAGATGGAAATTTATTTAAACCTGATCCAAAAGTAAAATTACCTGATTTTGATGATGGAAGATTTAAATTTATGCATTTTGGAAGATGGGATTATAGAAAATCAACTAAAGAACTAGTAGAGGCATTCCTAGACGAATTCAGTCCCGAAGAAGAAGTTGATTTAATACTATCTATAGATAACTTTTATGCTAAAGATGGGTTAAAAGACACAGAATCAAGATTAAAAAAGTATGGCTTAGATGATCCTAGATTAAAAATATTACATTTTCCTAGTAGAGAAGATTATGTTAAATATCTTCAAAGTGGTGATGTATTCCTATCATGTGCTAGATCCGAAGGATGGAATTTACCCTTAATTGAAGCTATGGCTTGTGGTACCCCTTCTATTTACTCAAATTGTAGTGGCCAATTAGAATTCGCAGAAGGTTTAGGATTACCAGTTAAGATTAGTCATATGGAACCAGCTCAAAGAGGGGAATATTCATCTTTTCATAGACATTTAATACGTGGAGAATTTTATGAACCTGATTTTAAAGATTTAAGAAAAGTAATGAGAGATGCTTATGAAAATTATGATAAACATAAAAAAAGAGCATTAAAAGAATCAGAAATTATTAGAACTAAATTTACATGGGAAAATGCAGCTAAAATAGCATATGATACTACTAATGAATTTTTAAAAAACATACCTGATAATAAAATTGAAATTTCATTTAATTTAGGACCTAAAGTTGAAGTAAAGGGATATAATGATAGAAGTTATAAAGTTGAATTTATTAATGCTGATACTAATCAAATTATACATTCTTCAGTTATTAAAAATAATATGTGGACTAAATGTAGTAAAGCTTTTTATATTCCTTGGATAATAAAAATTAATGATGAAGTAGTACATACTTTTAATTTAAAGGATAAAGTAGTAAAAGTTACATTTGATTCAAAATCAATAGGAGATACCTTATCTTGGATGCCACAAGTTGTTGAATTTAAAAATAAATACAAGTGTAAAGTTGTAGTTAGTACATTTCATAATGAATGGTTTGAAGGTTTAGAACCTTATAAAAACATTAAATTTATAAAACCAGACATACTTCATAATAGTTATGCAGAATATAAATTAGGATGGTTTAAAACAGATGGTGAATGGGATAATGGTTTTAAAAATAAAGTGCAACCTAATACCGTTCCTTTAATACAATGTGCTACTGATATATTAGGATTACCATATAAAGAAATTAATCATGGTGTTAATTTTAAACCTAAAAAAAGGCCAATTAAAGAAAAATATATTTGTATAGGTCCAAGATCAACATCGGGTTTAAAAGAGTGGCCATATGAAAATTGGAAAAAATTAGCTACTAAATTATCTAAAAAAGGATATAAAATAGTTAATTTATCTTATGAAGGTTTTAATGGTCCAAATATTATTAATAAAGAAAAACTAGATTGGCAAAACACATGGAATTATATGTACCATGCAGAACTATTTATAGGGCTAGGATCAGGATTATCTTGGGCAAATTGGGCTTTAAATAAGCATACTTTAATGATAAATAATTTTATACCATTTGGGTATGAATTTGCTAATAATGTTACTAAGGTAGAAAATAAATCTGTATGCCATGATTGCTGGGTAAAACCAGAATATGTTTTTGATGCTGGAAACTGGGATTGGTGTCCTGAACATGAGGGTACTGCATTACAACATATTTGTATGAAATCATTAACAGTAAATGAGGTTTATAATAGAGCATTAGATATAATAGAACCTAAAGAAAAAAATTTTGTATGGATAACTGGAGGAGATAAAGGGTACTTATCTATGATAGAAGTATTAGCTAAAAGTTTATTAAAATATTCTAAATATAAACTAATAGTATATGGGTTTAATTGCGACTCAGAAATTAATTTACCTAATGTAATAAATAAAAGGGTAGACTTCCCATTAAAACCAACATTTAATCCCCAACGAGAACCAGATTTATATGATAAAGATTATTCTTTATATTTTGCTAAATATTTAGCTAGTATTGATTCATTAACAGAAGAATATGAAAATTATGCCTGGTTAGATGGGGATGCTTTTGTAACTGAAAATATTGATAAATCATTAAAACATATTAATGATGGAATAGATTATCCTTTATTTATGACCTATTATCATGGAGATATAAATCAATGGAGGTTAATAAATAATATTAAACTAACAGGTAAATATGGGGGTGAATTAGCAGCTATAAAAGGTATAAATAGAAACCCACATAATACTATCATAGCTACAGGATTTTATTTTTATAATAAAAAATGTAAAAATTTCTTTAAAAATTGTTTAAAATGGAATGAAGAATTAAATAAACAAAATATAAAAATATGGGTAGATGATAATTCCTTTTCAGAAGAAAGAGTAGCAAATAATTTAATGTGGGGATCTAATCAAAAAGAAGTAATGCCTGTTACATGGAATAATTATTATAGCTCTAAAGAAGAAAGAATGGTAGATGATTATTATTTAAATCAAGGTTTTGACGTAATGTACGATAAAATAACACGGGAACCATATTTTATACATGGTCCTGATCCATCAGTAAAACCTAAAGATAATAACGTATTAAACACAGCTTATAATGATTATAAGTGTACAAAATTAATGGTAGTAGCTCATCCTGATGATGAATTAATATTTGGAGGAGGAGAATTAATTAAATATGGTTCTGATTATAAAGTAGTTTGTATTTCTACTCCTGAAAATAAAGATAGAATTAAAGAATTTGAAGTAGTAATGCAAAAACTTAATGTAGGAGCATATGAAATTTTAAATTATAAGGATGTTTTAGATCCAACAGAGGAATATAATATAAAAAATATTATAAGCCAGAAAAAATGGAAAAAAATAGTAACACATAATCCTATAGGTGAATATGGACACCCAATGCATAAAAAAGTATTTGATACTATTAAAAGTTTAACAAATAACTTTTATGTATTTGGTAAATCATTAAAAAAATTAGATAAAGAAATATTAACAATAAAAAAAGAATTACTTAGTTTATATAAATCTGAACAACCTATTATATCTCAGTTGCTAAATAAAAATGGTGATTGGTTTAAAAGTAATAGTAATACAAATTATATTGAATATGAATCAATTGAAAAATATAAAAAATCAAAGGATAAAACTAAATATATAGCTTGTTATGAAAAATAAAAACCTAATTATTTTAACATGTCATTGTGATACAGATGAAAAACTAGAAGTATTAAAAGACAATGTAAAAAAATTAAAACAATTTGATTTTAATATATTAATAGTATCACATATACCTGTACCTTTTGAAATTCAACAAATGGTTGAATATTTTATATTTGATAAGAGTAATCCTATATTACACCCACCCCTAAGATTATTTAGATTTTGGAATACTAGAGCTCATCCTACTAAAAAAGGCAAAATATTAAAATTAGAAGCAAATCTTCCTGATTATGGGTGGACTGTTTTTAATCAGTTTATAAAATCAAGTGAATTTGCTTTAGATTTAGATTATGAATATTATAGTTTTGTTAATTATGATATTGAATTAAATGATAATTTAATGGGGCAGCTAGGTAATCCTAAACATTCATTTATATGTTCTAAAGTTATAGATTCTAATGGGGATGAAAGATGGCCTAGTTTAGTATTTAATATTATTCATAAAAATAATTTAAAAACCCTAATACCAATGATGAATCTAGAAGATTATGTAAATAAACCAAATGGTAAAGAAGCATTTGACTCAGCAGAACATTATTGGAGGGTGTTAGTAGCTAAATATGATTATATTATACATAAAGATATAATTAAGGATAAAATAGATTTTGGAACTCCTTTTATTTTTAATCAAAATACATATAATGATTCTTTTAGAATATTTTTTGAAAATAGTAATAATCCTAAATATCTAGCTAGATTATTTAAAGAAGAAGTTACATTATATATTAATGATAAGACATATATTTTAGATACTATAGAACAAGTAGGTAAATTACCTAATAATATTAAAAAATTAGGTTATACTTTAAAAAATTCCCAATACTTTGATTTATTAGAAGAATATAATTCAAGTACTAACCAATTAATTACAGAATATGAAGCTTAGTATAGGAGGAGAAACTTATGGGAAACCATTTAGAGCTAAAAAGGATTGTTTTTTAGTTACTGCTTATTGTGATACTGATGAAAAAAAAGAAGTATTAAAAGAAACTTTAAGTAGGTTAAATAGAAGTTTAGTATTTAAAAAAGATATTATATTATTTTCACATTATCCTGTAGAAGAAGATATTATATCTTTAACAGATTATACTATATTTGATTATAGTAATCCTATTATGGACTTAGAACATAGTTCTACTATACATTGGAAAAAATATAAATATTATAAAATAAACACCTTATACTTAGATTATGGATATGCAGCAGTACAACAATGGAAAAGAGGATTAACATATGCTTATAATTTAGGATATGATGCTGCCTATGTATTAAATTATGATTTAGATGTAACAAATGAGTTAATTAGAACAACAGAAAGAGACTTAAAATATTATTGTAATGTTATTTTAGATTATGGAAAGGTAAAAATGAATGATGGTGGACAATATAAACCTGCTCTTCATATGTCATTTTTTGCTTTAAGATTAAGAGGTTTTCTAAATCAAATAATGAGTATTAACTATAATGATTATTACCAAAAATCAAGTTTTGGAATAACAGAAAATTATATGTTTGAAAAATTCCATCATAAAAATTCTTTAATTTATCCTTATAAAAATTGGAAAGATAAAGTAAAAACATTAATTAAAATGGATACCGATTTTATTAAACATTATTATATTAGAGATGGATATAAATGGATAATGGGAGAAGAAAAAATATGGGTAAAGAATAAAGAAATAGGAACTAATAAATGTATATTATTTTTATTTGATATTGAAAAAGATTTAGATGTAAAAATATCTATAGATAATAAAATAATTCACAGTTCAATTGTACCTTCAAAATTACAATATCATTTAATTTATTTACCTTTTAAATATGATGAGGTAAAAAATTATATAGGTGAATATAAAAATAATAAATTTTATGATTCTAATAAAAAATTAAAAATATCTATAAATAATTTGGATATACCAAGGGAATTAATTAAATTAACCCCTATATCAGCAATAGAAGTAGCAAATGACAACGTATAAAGAACGTATTTCCTGTGAGTCTTGTGGACACACTGAATTTGATATTGTATATGACTTTGGAGAAATTCCCTTAGCTGGAAGTTTTCCTAAAGAACCAGATGCTAAAATTAATACTTATCCTCTTAAAATTATAAAATGTAAACATTGTGGGTTAGTACAAACTAATACTTTAATCCCTCCTAAAACATTATTTAAAGATTATAGATATATATCATCTGTTGGCATGCAAAACCATTTTAATGAATTTGCAGATTGGTTAGTTAGAACCCAAAAATTAACTCCAATGAGTAATATAATGGAATTTGGGTGTAATGATGGTCCTTTACTTGAGGCTTTAAAATATAGAGGAATACATAATACTATAGGAGTAGACCCAGCAACTAATATTGTTGAATTAGGAAGGAAAAAATCATTAGACATTATAGATGATTTTTTTAATTATAATCTAGCTAAAAATAAAGAATGGGAAAATAAATTTGATTTAATTTTAGCAAGTAATACTTTTGCCCATATTGAAGACATTAACTCAGTAATTAAAGGTGTTCATTATTCCCTAAAACCTAAAGGTAGATTTATATTTGAAGTACAATATTTAGTAGATTTAGTAGATAAATTTCAATTTGATTTTATGTACCATGAGCATTTATTTTATTATACTGTAACTAGTTTAATACCATTACTTTCTAAGTATAATCTTAAAATAATAGATGTTGAAAGTGTTCCTATACATTGTGGGTCCATTAGAGTTGTAGCTACTAAAAATACATTAGAATCTAAAAAAGAAAGAGTAGATGGTTACTTAGAAATAGAAAAAGACTATCAAGATTTAAGTAAATTTAGTACTAAAATATCATTAGCACTAAATGATCTAGGTGCTCAATTAGGTTATATAAAAGAAATGTCTAAAACAGTAGCGGGTTATGGTGCTTCTGGTAGGGCAAATGTAGTAACTAGTACTAAAAATTGGGATACTGATGATTTAATGTATATTGTAGACGAGTCTTGTGAAAGATATGATAGATTTACATCCAATGGAAAAATACCTATATTTAATCCTGAAATCTTAGAAGTACACCCTCCGGATTACATTTTAATTTTAGCGTGGAATTTTGCAGATATGATTATTGAAAAAACAAAACATTTAGGTATTCCTTATATTATACCTTTCCCAGAAGTTAAATTTATAAACCCATGAAAAACGAAAAAATATTTATAACTGGTGGTGCCGGCTTTTTAGGATCTAATTTAGTAAGACGTTATTATAATGATAATGAAATTACAGTTTATTCTAGAGATGAAGCTAAACATTATTACTTAAAAAAACAATTTCCAAACATTAATTGTGTTATAGGTGATGTTCGTAATTTTGATTTATTAAAACGAGCATCTAAAGGACATACTATTGGTATTTTTGCTGCCTCATTAAAACAAATAGAAGCTGTAGATCAAAACGTAGAAGAAGGGGTAAGAGTACTAATAGATGGAGCTATTAATTCTAGAAGAGCAGCAGAAGAAAATAAATTTAAATCAGCTTGTTTTATATCATCAGATAAATCAAGAGCAGCTACTACATTATATGGTTCAATGAAGTTTATAGCTGGAGAATCCTTCATAGTAAATGCAGAAAAATCTAAGGTAAGATTATCTTCTGCTATTTATGGTAATGTTTTAAATTCAACTGGTAGTATTATTCCTTTAATTTGGGATTCTATTAATAAAGGATATACTCTTACTTTATACTCTGAAGAAATGACTAGATTTATGATTGATATAGAAGATGCTATGAACTTAATTGAAAAAGGATTAAAGGTAAGTGGTTATAATGTTGTCCCTAATTTAAGATCGTTTTTAGTTAAAGATTTATTTGAAATATATAAAGATAAATTTGGATTAAAATACAAAATAGGTGTACCTAGAGTATCAGAAAAAATACATGAAATAATGGTTAGTAAAGAAGAGGCACCTAGAACATTTTATAACGAAACAGATGATACTTATTATATGCACTATAAAGAAGTATTTAGAGACTGTATAGCTGATGAATTTAGTAGTCATGAAACTACAGTATCACACCCAGAATTAATTAAAATATTAAATCATTACGATTTTTTTAGACCATGAAAGTATTAATATTAGGACATAAAGGAATGTTAGGATCTATGGTTTGTGCTTATTTTAAGCATATGAAAGTAGATTATACAACAACTAATTTAAAATGGCCTACTTTAAATTTTGATAAATATCTTGAAGAATTTAAAGGTGACTATATAGTTAATTGTATAGCTATTACTAATCCTACCAGAAAAGGAATAGCAGTAAATTATGAACTACCTAAATTATTAGAAGAAAAAACAAAATGTAGAATAATATATCCAGGTACTGATAGTGATAATGAAATGGGATTATATGCTGCATCTAAAACAAATGCTAGTATTTGGGTAAATAATAATTCTAAAAATACAAAAATAATAAGATCATCTATTATAGGTCCTGAAATTAAACCAAAACCATATTTATTTGAATTTTTAAAAACAGCTAATGAAGCTTCATTTTCTGAAAATGCAAGGTGGAATGGAAATACTACTTTAACATGGGCTAAATATTGTTTAGAAATGATATCTAATTGGAATAATTACAAAACAGATAATGTAATATCTAGTAGTTGTATAACAAAATCAGAACTAGCTGAAATAATAGCTGATGTATTTGAATTAAATTTAACTATAAATACTACGTCAGAAAGAGGTTTTAATAGGTGTTTAAAAAATGAAAAATCTTACTTACCTATAAAAAAACAACTTATTGACTTGAAAGAATTTATATATATTTATAACCAACAAAAATAATATGCAAAATATTAAGTTATCTAAAAAAGAAGTAGAAAGACTAGAAAATTTACAAAATTCATTAGCTGTTACGATAGATAGATTAGGGCAAGTAGGAGCAGCAGAAATTGAATTAGAAGAAAGAAAAAAAGAGCTAAAGAGCGAGTTTAAAAAATTAAGAAGTTCTCAGCAAGAATTAGCAATAGAACTTCAAGAAAAATATGGTGAAGGCACCATAAATTTAGAAACTGGCGAATTTATCAGCCCAGAATAGTTTTTTGAAAAGGTTTTTAATATTTATAATAAAACAATATTAAAAATAATATATTACGATGGCAGAAACTATTTTATCCCCTGGCGTTTTACAAAGAGAAAATGACCAATCTTTTATAGCACCATTACCAACTGAAGTAGGTGCATCTATAATAGGACCAACGGTTAAAGGACCGGTTACTATTCCTACATTAGTTACTTCATATAGTGAATTTAACACTATATTCGGAACATATCAAATGAGTGGTTCTCGTCCTTACTCTTTCCTAACATCTATAGCAGCAAATAATTATTTCTCAAATGGAGGAAATTCATTATGGGTTACTCGTGTAGTAAGTCAATCCTTCTTACCAGCAACTAGTTCAGCAATAGCTGATACAACTGGAGGTATGAACACTGGTTCAGGTAGACCAGGAGGAGTTGCTTTAACAAATGCTGCACCATTCCAATTAGAAACACTTTCTGAAGGTGCAATAATGAATTCAGGTCATACTGAAGTAACAGGTGGTTCAGGAGCATTAACAAATGGTACAATTGATAACATCAGATGGGAAATACCAACAGTAAACACTTCATCAGGAACATTTTCATTATTAATTAGAAGAGGAGATGATGATGCAAACCAAAAAATAGTATTAGAATCGTATAATAATTTATCACTAGACCCAAATTCACCAAATTTCATTTCTAAAGTAATAGGTGATATGTCTAAATCAGTAGCAACGGATGGTACTGATAAGTATATAAAAGAAACAGGAACTTATCCTAATGCATCTAAGTATGTAAGAATAAAAACAGTAAATTATTTAACACCTGATTATTTTGATAATGCAGGAGTTGCTAAAGATGAGTTTACAGCAAGTTTACCAGATGCCCCACAATCATCATCATTAGATGGTGCAATTGGATCTAACATCCCAGATTTAGCAGGATTTAGTAGAAAAATGAATTTCTATAGTGATATTGATAATACAGATAGTCAAGGATTAGTAGGTGATAATTATACAGATGCTATTGGATTAATGGCTAACACAGATGCTTACAAATTTAATGTATTATCTACACCAGGATTAATTAATGCAAATGCTTTACAAACATCAGCTATTAGCACTGCAGTATCAAATACACAAACTAGAGGTGATAGTATTTTTATTGTAGATTTAGTAAATTACGATACAGCATTATCTACAGTAACAACTCAAGCAGCAGGATTTGATAGTTCATATGCAGCAGCATATTGGCCTTGGGTTCAAGTAGTTGATCCAAATACAGCAGAGATAGTTTTCGTACCAGCTTCAACAATGATACCAGGTGTATATGCATTTACAGATGCTTCAAGTGATCCATGGTTTGCCCCAGCAGGTATAACAAGAGGAGCACTAGGACAAGTTATTAAAGCTGAAAGAAGATTAACAGTAAATAATAGAGATACATTATATGAAGCAAATGTAAACCCAATAGCTACATTCCCTGGACAAGGTGTTGTAGTATTTGGTCAGAAAACATTACAGAAAAAATCAAGTGCTTTAGATAGAGTTAATGTAAGAAGATTAATGATTGCACTTAAGAGCTTTATAGGACAAGTTTCTGATAATTTAGTATTTGAACAAAATACAGTAATTACAAGAAATAGCTTCTTAAGTCAAGTTAATCCATACTTAGAATCAGTACAACAAAGACAAGGATTATTTGCGTTTAAAGTTGTAATGGATGATACAAATAATACACCAGCAGTAATTGATAGAAATCAATTAGTTGGTCAAATATTTTTACAACCAACTAAAACGGCTGAATTTATAATCCTAGATTTCAACATATTACCAACTGGAGCAACATTTCCAGCATAAAAAATAGAAAATTAGATATTTATAATAAAATAAAACAATAAGAAAAAATGCCAGTATTACAATCATCAGAAATATTTTTCACAGCATTCGAACCTAAACAAAAGAATAGATTTATTATGATTGTTGAAGGAATGCAATCTTACCAAATTAAAGGAGTAGGAGGTGTAAATTTAACACAAGAAGCAATTCCTCTAAATCATATTAATGTTCAAAGATATGTGAAAGGTAAAACGGTTTGGGGACCAATTTCAATGACATTATTTGACCCAATTACACCTTCAGGTGCACAATCAGTAATGGAATGGGTTAGATTACATCATGAATCTGTAACAGGTAGAGATGGGTATTCTGACTTTTATAAAAAAGATTTAACATTTAATGTACTAGGACCCGTAGGTGATGTAGTATCTGAATGGATAATTAAAGGAGCTTTAATAACATCAGCCAATTTTGGAGATTATAGTTGGGATGATGAAAGTTCCGCTCAAGAAATAGAATTAGAAGTACAACCAGATTATTGTATTTTAAATTTCTAAAAATTTTACACTCCCTGATATTTCCTTGAAAAATAGCTTGGCTTCGGTCAAGCTTTTTTTTATATTACATATGTATAACATATAAATAACAAGTTATTAATAAATAAAGTATGCAAGAATTTAAAATTCCAACAGAAATTGTAGAATTACCCTCTAAAGGCTTATTATATCCTGAAGATAACCCTCTATCAAGTGGTCAAATTGAAATGAAATATATGACTGCTAAGGAAGAAGATATATTAGCAAACCAAAACTATATAGCAAAGGGAACAGTAATAGATAGATTATTAAAATCATTAATAGTATCAAAGATTGATTATAATGATTTATTAATTGGTGATAAAAACGCTATTATGATAGCAGCTAGGATATTAGGATATGGAGCTAAATATCAATTTAAGTATAATGGAGAAGAACAAGAAGTTGATTTGTCTAAAATAGATAATAAAAAAATAGATAAAAAACTATTTAAACAAGGTGTAAATGAATTTTCTTTTAAATTACCTCAATCAGGTAATGAGGTTACATTTAAAATAATGACTCATAAGGATGAACAAAAAATAAATAGAGAAATTGAAGGTTTACAAAAAGTAAATAAAGAGGCGGATCCATCAATAT
>CEUO01039805.1_pt1 | contig 11627 bp, 21 predicted proteins | sample 531391 | NCBI WGS metagenome assembly CEUO01 (sample SAMEA2622799, study PRJEB7988) | marine metagenome | isolation source: saline water (ENVO:00002010), including
TCCCAATGGGCGCAAGTCGGCGGGCCTATCCTTGCTGCCGTTTGTGGGGCCAGTTATTCTCAGTCCCGAGCAACTGTAAAAAGAGCTCTGGCTTCAGCGGAGGCTGTGTCTTCGGTGGGAAAGCCGCCGGAGGATTGATGGATGTCGTCGCGGGGCACCACGCATCTGGTAATACTCTTGACCTCGGCTTACGTGTTCTTGGCGCTTCTGATTCTGAAATGGGGGCCGAGGCCTTTGCGAGGATTAGTGGCGAGATTACTGAGGGACTAGATGTGTTTGCAGATGCGAGCATGGAGCTGAGCGATAAACTGTCATGGCAGACAACTGCCGGATTAAAGTGGAGATGGTAGATGACTGATTACGCAAAGCTAGAAGTAAGCGGAGCCTACTCAAAGAATTCCGACTACTCATCACCGAAGGTTAAGCTGGCTCTAGGCAACTTCAACCTGACGCCAGATGAGTATGTGCATCTAGAGATTGAGGCGGATACCAGCGGAACAACCATTAACCTGTCTCACCTCTCATCGATTACTGCGGTGATCATCAAAAACAACGACGCATCCGATACCGTTCGAGCTGTCTGGTACAACGCCAGGGGCAGCGCGTCATATGCCAACTTGCTTACCTTCGCCGATGCTGCAACTGGTGACACAATCACTGAAGATGGCGCCGGTACCAACTTTAATGCAGCGGCTATTGATGTTGTGAAAGGTGGGTACGTGAGGATAACAGGTGCAACTGACGCAGCCAATAACAGCACTTTCCTGGTAAGCTCTGTTACGGAAACCGCTGTAACCGTCGCGCCAAGTGAGACACTGGCAGCCCGTGACGACACTGCAACTGTGACAATTTACTCGCAAGAGAAGAACTCGCAGAAGATTGCGGCAGGTGGATTCCTGGTTGTTTCCGACATTGTCCCAGAGGAGGGGTTGTCTCTAACCGCAAGCGCCGCATGTGAATGCGAAGTCTTCATTGTGGGAACCTGACATGGCCAAGAAGAAACCGACAGCCAAAGACATGGCAGACATGCTTTCGAATAAGCCACTACCTGGACAGGCTATCGCTATTGGTCCTGATGTAGATCCCAGAGCTGGTCAATTCCAACAGGCCATGGGTTCCATGATGGCAACTCCCGATGACTACTATCGGTGGGAGAGGGACCAGGCCATTAAAGAGCAAGAAGCCAGGGCAGAAGCGTTAAAGGCTAGCCCCGGTTACGAGTGGGGAAAATTCTTGGATAAGGTAGGTGCGTTTGGCCCCGGAATGGAAGAGCCAACAAAGCAGCAGCGAGGGGACGCTCAGAGGGCAGAGCAAAGGGAGTTGTTTGAGTCCATAATGGACAAGGCAATTGCCGGGGCTGACCCGATAGACCTAAGGATAATGAGAGAACAAGGCTCATACCCAACCTTCTTGCGGACAAAGCCGGGGAACAGAAAAGGGGAAAGCGGCTTTCATTATGCTTGGCCCGATGCAAGGCAAACCGGAGGGTTCAACATGACAGAAGCTGAAAGCCAATTCTGGCGAGAGCTTTATAATCAAGGATTTACCCTCCCGGAAAACAGGACAGATAGGGACAAAGAGAAGTGGCAAAGAATGATAGAGGCCGCAGCAGAGGCCGGATATAGATGACTCAAATAGGGAAATACTTCAAAGCTTCTGAGTTTGAGTGCCCGTGTTGCCAGAAGACAGCACCAAGTCGAAGGCTTGTGGGGATCCTTGATGCAGCTCGAGCCCAACTGGGGCCACTCCGAATCAATAGTGGGTATAGGTGCCCCGAGCATAATGCCAGAGTAGGGGGCAAATCCAAGAGCCTTCACTTACCCATAGGCGGCACTGTATACGCTGCTGACGTTACCTATTCAGATGTTGGCAAACGCCACGGAGAGCACATTCTCAGGCTCTACATTACCCTTGAAGGGATAGCTCGAAGATATGAGGGAATGAATTACGGGTTAGGGCTCTATGGAAACTTCGTTCACTTCGATACCCGAGGGGAAGTAAATAAGCCAATGGCGCGATGGGGGGATTATCCATGGCCCCGCTAGCTTATTACTTCCTGTGCTCAGGTTACCTCTGCGCCTTAGTCTAGTAGTCCTGCTTCAGCGAGGCCCGCAATCTCCTCGTCGTCGAGATGCTCCAGGGCTCTATCTGTGTATCTGTCTCGATCAATGTAGCGATCGGCCTTAGCTTTAACTGTCCCAATTCTACCCGCACGGTGAAATCTTTCACCTTCATAAGCTTCTTGAACTCGTTGTCGAGACTCGACGTTGGTAAGAATTTCTCCTGGACTGTACTTCTCGCCAGGTGTGTCTCGCTCTCTAACAATGCGATAACCGAATCCACGGTAAAGTGTTGTCTTATGCGAGATAGCCATGTTGTCGCCAAGGACCATGCGGAGCGCATCCCTCTCAAGGCCAACGGCATAAGAGAATGCGCCAGTAGTAAGAACGCCGACAGTAAAAACGACAAGATAGACAAGGATATTGAACGGGTGGAACCACCACGCAATCGCAATCTCTGCGTAACTAGGCTTCTTTTTTTGCGGCTGCTGCTGTTGTTGCTGTTGTTCATCCATTTGCCTTTGCCTTTCTTTCCTTGTGCTTCTGGTACCAGGACTTGTGATTCCCTTCCGGGTTCAGTTTCTCTTTCCATCGGACACGGTACTTGCCGGCCCTTTGCTCCAACACGGCACTGCCAACAGCAAGCTCGTGGTTTACCGCCTTATCGTATCGGTCCCACGCCTCCTGCTCAGAGTTCCCGTACTGGGTTATTGTTATTAGGCTCGATAGCGTTGCTGGCTCCCCCGCCGGCTTGGCCTCTATCTTCCTCCCGATGTAAGCGAGTCTCCAGGCTTCCATCATATCCCCCCTTAATTGCGCAGCTGAGAATCTCGATGAAGTCATCTAGCCGCATGGTTGCTATTGGTGACTCCCTGTCCCACTTACAGATAGCCACGCATTTCTTATTGCTATTGCTACTCTTCGCTGCCTCTTCGGCTTGCTCGAGTGCTGCTTTAATGTTGGGCCTTTTGCCCACCTTGCACTCAACCCATAGCGTCGGGCAGTCTACATCGGCACGGGTGTCTCCCTTAAAACATTGCCCCGAGCTCCTGGTGACGTTTGGGCCAAAGACTGGCTTCAGTGCATTGGCTACGAATCTTTCAAACCTTGCTCCCTTATCTCGACTTTGTTTCCCCATGTTAGCTTAATCCTCCTGATCTGCTCTTCCTTTGTCATCGGCCACTTAGAGACAGCTTTCATCCATTTGCTATCTCCGGGCAGCCTAAACTCAGTGCTCACTATTTTTAGCTCCGTTTCACTCACGGTTAATTCTCAAGGACTTGTGACTAATTTCGATGTAGGCCCCACCGTGGGGAAAGCCTTCTCGAATTCTATCGATGACTCGGTCGCCATATCTGTCACGGAAGTCACGACCGTTAAGGTTGGTGGTAATGATGGTTGGTCTGAAGTTCGAATATCGCTCATCGATAATCTCATCGAGGCGATGGCTGAAGTAACCATTCTTGTCCAAGTACTCCACCCCAAGATCATCAATGACCATTGTTGGAACCTGAATAAGTGGCTCAAAGTCTTGGTTGTAACCGCTGACACGGGCAAGCCTAGAGGCTGTCCACCATCGACGAGTCTTTGGGGGTGAGTTCAATGAGGACATTGTCTTACTCCACAGGTAAAATCCTGCGGCTGTGCTTTTTCCGCACCCCTTTGGGCCAGCAAGAACAATGCACCAGGCTTCTTTGGGTTTGGTCATAAACTCAGAGATGGCCAGCATGGCAGGCGTCTCGATAAGATCTGAGGTCATGGTATCAACAATGCGCTTGGGTACGCCCTGGTCAGAGCAAGAGCCGGCAGCAACAAGAGATTTCTCCGCATCCGTGGTAGGAGCAAGCTGCTCCTCCTCGTAACCACGGCCCTCCTCTTGAGCCTTCTTCACTATTTGCTTTGCCATGTTCATGTACTTAGTCGCCAAAATCTGTGTGTCCGCCTGAGAACTCACTACTTCCCCCTGTGTAACCCTTGGTCTTGTCTTCTTGCTTCTTCGGATTGATCTGCGCTACTGATATAAATCTGTCGAAGTTGTCATCTTTCTCGAAGATATGGGTTAGCCCATGCAAACCCTTCTCGCACCACCAAGGTTCCTGTGCATTGCCTAGTATAGCGAGTTTGCACTCTCGAGCCGAGTGACCGTTCGCTAATCTTTTCTTAATAACCTCCCAAGATCTATTACCAGGCTTAACGCTCTTAGCCTTTGTTGGGTGAATCTGCCGGTAATACCGGAGAACTTCTTCGATATCCGCAGCATGCTTCGGTGGCTCTTTTGGTTTTGGTTTTGGTTTCTGGCCGGTATCAATTGCTTTGAGGTCTGCCGATAATTCATCGAGCAGTCGGATGACGCGGCGCAGTGTGTGTAGGTTTACTTCTACCTTCGCCATAGTAACTCCTGGATAGAGAATGAAGGAGACCACCCGAGTCAAGGGTAGGGCCAATGATTTGAGGATGGCCCCCTTCGCTAAGACTTAGAAGAATTTCTAAGCCGTTAGACTATTCTCTAATCAGAAGGGAACATCATCGGCATTGAAGGACTCCGCCTCAGCCGTGATGTCGATGCCCAACTCAGCACACACGTCGGGCGTGTAGTACCGCTTTGGGGTGAGGTAGGTTTTGCCTGGCTTGTGGTGCAGCTCGAAGCCACCCTTCAGGCCGAACCAGTCATCGCTGTCCAGCTCCTCCTTGGGGTCAAGCCCAACACCGTGGCAAAACTGGACATACTTCCACTTGGACTTATCAGTGAGCCAAATGGTGTCGTACACCGTAAACTGCACCGTGCCGCTAATGGCCTTAAAGGTAAGGTCAATCCCTGGGGTGCCCGAGGGCACATTGGCATCCTTTACCTTTACGATCTGAAATGAGTAGTCACCGGGCTCAAAGCCACCCTTGGTATCAGCGTGCTTTGATTCTTCTTCTGAGGAAATGTTCATGTTGATTTTAGCCATTGATTCTGTCTCCCATTGCTTCTTGGTACTTTGACCAACTTAACTCAATACGTGCAGGCACTTCGTACCCGGCACGACATCCGGCATCTCTCCCAGGCTCTCCCTCGAAGTAGATCCATCGTTGCTTTCCAACCCGCTTAGCCTTGCCGGCCTTCATTGCGGTTGCATCCACGACTCGAAAGTCCATGGTGCAGTGTCCGATTTGGTCCGCCCAGTCACGCATCCGTGTCCAGGCATACCCGGAGACATTGCCCCCGAGCTTTTTAAAGTCATCACCCAGTGTCGATGGTCCTTTCTGGAGACCGTCATGGGAGATGAGCACAATGTTCATCTTGCGGCGGTTGCGAATATGGTCGAGAGCATTAAGCAGCTCAGCCATCTTTTCGCCTGCCATGATAGGGCCCTTGTAGTACGCCATGTACTTCTCTTGGTCCCCCTTGAATACGCTCTTGAGGATGTACTCCTGGGACAAGCGTTCGGCCCTGTCGACCGTATCCAGCACAAGCGTCTTGCGATCATGCTCTTCGGTGAGAACAGTGCGAAGACAAGTCATGAGCTCGTCCCATGAAGTGCATGGGGTTTCTGGAATCTTAGGCACTCGCACGCCAGCGGCCCCATCCTCCGTCTGGATGAATAGGGGGTTAGGAGCCTGCGAGCCAAATGTGGTCTTCCCGATCTTGGGCTGACCATAGATGATCAAGCGAGGCGGAGGTAGTCTGAAATCTTCTGATGGATTAACTATGGCAAAGCGATTGTTCACTCTACGCTCCTTAATTGCTAGGCCCGGTATGGGCTCGTTCTCTTACCCTGAACTTTGATGAACACGTTGGGTCCTCAAGGCCCAGACATGCATTAACAAATGCACAGCCTCCATAGCTGCTACACCTGCCAGGGTTACGTGTCGGTACGTCCATTTCATCCAGTCGGTGACTCAGGTTCGATAATTCGAACATTCGAGTATCAACTGCATCATTCATTAATGGCATAAGTTGACGGATAAATCTACCTTCAGCCTCGTTTAAGTAGGTGTCAGTAAGACGTGAGGCGAATTGGGGAAGAGTCTCCGTATTGTCTAGCTTGCGTTGAGCAAACTCGTTATGGGTCTCATCCTTTCTTCGTCGGATCCCTTTGCTGATCTGCCCAGGCCGAGACTTCGGTGAAGTGATTACAACGTCATACATCACAGATACCGGAGAGCTATACTCCTCAATGAGGTACTTGGCGTAAATGGCCATCTGCGTATTCATAGGAAGCAATCGCCAATACAGTGAAGTAGGGTCAGCCGCCTCCTTAGAGGAAACATTCTTATGCTCCCATAATATAATTTCCCCTGTCTCATTGTCTCGCATGACGGCGTCCATTTTGCCGACATACTTTACTCCCTCAAAGACAAACTCAAACTCCTTCTCGACTCCAAGCACATCGTACTTTTCAGCTCGAAAGAGTTCGGCATCTGAATCCTCCCACTTGTTATAGTAGCCTCTGATGTAGGCTTCGTTTTTGATGTTGAACAACGGGTCCTTGTCGTACCCGTATTCGGCAGCATCATCCTCCATTGCGTTGATGGCGGCCCGAAGGTTGTGACCACGCATATAGGCCTCTTGCCCTACGTGCATAATCAAGCCTGTCTTTAGCCCGTTGCCTTTTTCGACTTCCTCGAGAAGCATGTCGTACTTCCAGTAGTACAGCTGCTCGCACTGCTGGGCTGTGGCAAGGGACGTTGCTGATTGATACTCAGTGATTGGCACCTTGCTCCTCCTTCCACTCCTCGTATGACCGATCGTGGAGCTCGTCGATTGCATCGCCGATGCTCTTGTTGGGGTACCGTACAGCCACCGCGTCGAGCACCTTCGCGCTCAGTGAAAGGAGCCTCACAACGTTGTTGTCGCTGCCTACCTCCTGAGCAATGCTGGTCCGAAGTGATGAGAGTTTCTTGTATAATTCTCGCGTAGTCATAAAGTTCCTCTGGTGAGGGCTGAGCCCATCTAAAATTCTCTGGGAATGATTCGTTGCTAGCCGGTCTGTTGCAGTCCGGTCGCTCTTTCTTTTGCTTCACTATACCCTCCTGTTCCGACATCCTCCGTCCAGAAATAGGTTTCATTGCAGGGCTTCAAGATACCTTTGGTTAACTTGAGGTCCCTAATTCGCTTGTTCAAGATAGAAAAGATGCGAGCATAGAGGGCGATGTCTTCAGCAATTGGGTATGTCTGCGGTGTATCCATCCGTCGCCCAAGGTGGCTAGTAGCTGCGCCCAGTTGAGACCGGACGAAATAGAGATTGTCATTCCATTCATCCATGGAGTTGACACAGTAGTGCCAGCTATTCTCACCGCTTCTCCAATGGGTGTCTCTCAGGTGTTTCATCCTGTACCCAAGCAGCTTGCCCGAGTCTGCCTCCCAGGAGTTGAAGTAGGACAATCGAATCGTTGCGCCACCAAAGAGGCCCTTGGGCATGTACTGCTTGAAAATAACTGGGCCATTATGGGCTAGCCATCCCTGCACCTGCTGAGGTGTGGGCCATCGAGCTGGGCTGTGCCTGGTTCTGTCGATATGTCGCAAGCACCAGTCGAGGTTATTGAATGGGCCTATGCCGCCTTTGCCTACGCCTTCAAATCCCTCTGCCATTTCGGTATCAGAGACTGTGAGGTAATGCTGATCTCCGAACTCTTCTTCATAAAATTCTCTATCAGCATGGAGGGGGATATATCTTCCCCACCGGTCTCGGGCGATTGAGTGGTAGATGTTGTTCCTTGGTGCGGACATAGGTACTCCTCGATAGTTACGAGTGCGAGTAGGACGTTGTATCTCGTTGGGTCATAGGCAATGTTCTTATCCCTGCCGTAATTGATTCGTTGCTTAACTCCTTGGTAGGCCCGAGCCAGCCGGTGAAAGGCATCCTGAAACTTTTGGGATGGTGGTGAGTCTGGGGTCCGGTCAGTGGTTTGAATAAACTCTCGATAGATAGCGCCCAGTAAAGGCTTTACTGCTCGAGCCAGCTTGTCGCTGGAATGAGGGAAGTCTCCCCGGATGATCTCTTTTGTCTTGGAGATCAAACCGAGGAGCTCTGCGTGTGGTAACTCAAGGGCTAGTTGGTTCATTACCCGTGTACCTCTGGGTTATACCCTTCCTCCCCTTCTCGGATGTCGCCATGTACGGCAACATGCGACCGGGCCTTGGACACCAACCCTCTGTTAAAAATGTCTTTCTCTTCTTCAGTCATTTCGTCTACCTGACGAACGAGCATGCCCGCTGCCATGAGTGCAACCGCTGGCTTGCGCCTGGTCAGGTAGTCGTTGCTGGTTACTCGAAACATCTGCGCCGGACTATCGTCAGACCAAAGCTCCAGGACATGCATGTTCTTGCCATCCTTGTCTTCGACCATGATTTCTAGGAGCCAGGAAGTATCGCCATCAGACTCAACCTTGCGACGAGATAGCTTGACGGCGTAACCTACGTTGAAAATTTGTGTTTGAATCACTTGGTGCTCCTTTGAGAGAGATAGTTAAGGCCGTTAAGGATGTTTACAGATTTAACGTCATCCAACCTGATGTTCATAAGATTGGTTGATCCAATGGCCAAAGGCTTGAACGCTCCTTGCCCGTAAAGAAAAGTGATGCAGTAAAAGAGAAACATGGGATCAAAGAGTTCGTTGGCCTTCACGCCAATATGCTCTTTGCTGAACTGCTGAACTGGTTTGCCGACAGTATCTATGCTTCCCTTTCGGATGAGCCAGAAGTCAGCCTCTTCGAAGTTGGTCTTTAGTTTTGCACAGTGCTTCAGCTTTCCGCCGAATGGATTCTTCATGCATGACTCGCATTCTCCCTCGTAGGGATTGTAGGTTTGCCCGCAGAATGGGCAGTCTTGGTAACTCATAAATGTACACCCCCCTATGCAGCTGTATTTTGACCCCATAGGGGGGAGAACATTTGTTCCCCTGCCTAACCTGTTCAGTTAGGAGAGTTATGCAGGTATTAAGTGAGCGGATTAAAGTGCAATAATCTCAGTGGCTTGCCATCAATCCGAGCACTTATTCACTCATTGGTGCTTTCTTCGTCGAGGAATACGACATGGGTATCTACAAAAATCTCAGCCAAGATTAGGATGAGCTCTTCAACTTTGACGCCAAGGGCTTCGGCACGAGTAGCCGCTACTCTGAAGTCCTGTGTGACCATGGAGCGCCGAGTCTCTCGAAGTTCTCGAGCTGGCTCTCCGGCTGGGGTTGGTGTGCTAGCAATGGCATTGAGGATCTTGTCGCTGGTGGACATGCTTACTCCCTTTTGGGTGTGTTCTGTTTATATAGACGAGACGCCAGGCATAAATCTGACAGATTATTTTCGATGTTTTGGGCAATACGGAAGAGCGCCGCCCCACCTGCTCACTGACCTACAGGCCCTATACTCCTCAGCGGTCAACTCCTTAGAGCATTCCATGCATCGTTTAGGGGTTGAAGAGCGGCGCTCACCCGCCATGGCACGAGACCATGTACGGGTGGGCTTATGCTTGTCTCCATCGTGTGGCATTTTAACCTCCGGTAATTGCGGCCATGCCTTTGACGGCATAGCCAATGCTAAGGTCTAGGCTCTCAACCTTTCCGTCCCAGTCCTCAGGGAGAGGAGGGAAAGTTCGGCCGGGATAAACGGTCCAGACCATGACCGCGCCAGGAACCATTTCGTTGTCAACGGTGGAAGCATCCCCAACAATAAGGCAGGCCTCTTTCGGGATACTGGGAAGAACTTTGTCGCTGACGAGTTCGCGAGTGCGAGTGTTTGTCCCCTCAAGGTGCTGGGCCGTCATTGATTGGATGTCGCTGGGGTCAAGGTCTGCGCTAGACGCTACACACTCGAGAGCCTCAGGGAACATCTCGGCTACACCCTCTGCGTCGAGGTAGTAGTAGTAACACATGGGCCGACCCTCTTTGCCATCGAGGTGCTCCTTCTTGTACTCATAGCGAGGGAGCTGCTTCCACTTCATGGAAACGAGGTCTTCAATCTTGAGGGGGCGCCCGAACTGACTCCCGCGCTCGCGATTGAAAAGCGAGTCGAGGTGAACTGGGTTGTACTTTACTGTGTCGGCTACTGCTTTAGTGAGGTTTCCGTTGAACTTAGTCATGCATCTCTCCTTGAGATATAGGTGGGCGTTTAAGTGCCCGGTTAAATTGTCGAAATCTACGCGACAAGGGACTTGAACCCTAATTCCAAGACTAGTGTGTCTTGTGCATCACAGTTAAATGCTTTCGCGTGTTTTGCATTTTGTCGATTGTTCGCGACAGGAGGACTCGAACCTCCATCTCTCCCCTATGAAGCTGCTCCTGGTTAATTACGCCAGGTCACTAGCTGCGCGTGCACTCACAGCATCATGAAGCGCGGGGGTATTCTACCAATTAAACTATGTCGCGCCATGTAAATGGCTCCCAATACAGGCTCACGGGGATAGGACCCGATGTAGGCGTGGAGAAACGCCTCGTTGATTTATACCGCTACCTGTACCTAACGGTGAAATTTCGATTTAATGCCCCTCCCCCTCTTCGGAAATCGGAAAGAATTCGCTTACTAACCGCGGTGAGTCCCAGGCCCCCTCTTCCCCAAAGGAGTGCCAGACTCCTACGAATGCTATACGCACCCCGACAGTCGTGCTGGGAAGCGTGGGGGTAAGGGGGCGACCAGCCCCCTCTCGGGAGCGCGAGGGTTCACCCTCGTAAAACTCTTGGTCGCGAAGCGGCCTTCAGCGGCGCAGCCGCCGGGGCGGGGGTCTCGCGCGGCTTGCCCGCGCAAAAGGCGACTCGAAGAGGCGTAAATCCGAGCGAAGCGAGGAAAAAATTTTTTGGATTTGGGGGGCGTTTCCGCCCCCCTCCTCCGACCCCTTAGAGGGTTGCTGTTTCCATCGCCGCGCTCAGTGTGCGGTGGATGTGATGGCTACACCCTCCGCTTGCCTCTCCGCTGCTTGCCTGTTTGCTGACCTTGGCGCTAACGTTCCAATCACAATCTCTCGTGATTTCCGCTACCACCATCCCCTTACAGATTTCCTCACGTGGCTTGCCATCGCATAGGATGAACTTGGTCTTTGTTATGTACCAAGTGATTTCATGCTTCGTGTGCCTGCTTGGTCCTTCGCCGTTGAGCCCGTCTGGATTTTCGCAGCAGTCGATGCAGTTGCATGGGGTTTGCACTGCCTCGATTGTGATTTCCTGGTGGCTTCTTCTTCCGCTGCCGTCTCGATACTCCGCTACGCGGGTATGGGTCTCTTTTGCTGTTTTGACGTTGCTCATGATGCTGCCGCCTCCACTTGTGCTAATTTGGCCTCGGACTCTGCCTTGTCGGCGATGATGCTGTTCAGACAGTGTATCTCGTCGGGGCTTACGTCTCCCTGAGCTATCGCCGCATCTCGAAGTGCCTCAAATGCTCGGCGGTCTGCTGCGATGGCTTTGCGCCGTCTTTGTGCTTCTCTTGCTGTCATCTTTGTTTCCTTTGATTGTTGTTTCCGTCCTGAGTGCTTGGAATCCTCAGCGCCGGTTTACACCCCTGCCTCACGGCTGTGGTGTCCTCACCTGTGACTAGGGCATTGGGCGAGCGGGGGCGGTTCTTCTGAACTCCTCCTTTGCTTTGGCTCCGGCTGCTAGG
>CEUO01089733.1_pt1 | contig 11619 bp, 10 predicted proteins | sample 531391 | NCBI WGS metagenome assembly CEUO01 (sample SAMEA2622799, study PRJEB7988) | marine metagenome | isolation source: saline water (ENVO:00002010), including
AATATATATAGTTAGTTCCACTTGGCTCTTGCCTTTGAGTGTATTGAACTTGTTCTGTTCCTGCTTTGTCTGCTACATACATCTTACCCTTAGTTACCAACCCTTGAACCACCCCTTTAGTGTCAGCAGGTGGTGTTAAGACTTGTGTTTCGTTTGCAGGAGCATTTTCCGCATCTAAAGTAACTGTACCTATCCAACTAACTTCGTAGCATTCATATTTATAAAATCCTGAAGGTATTAGTTTTGTTTTGCCTGTATAAACATCAGGAGTTGTATTATATTCAAATCTAATCTCAGTATATCTATCATTTATTGTTTCTGTTGCTCCATAAGCATATTGAACTGACTTATCCATATCATTAGTAAACTTCATTAAGTGCCTAATTTGGGTTTTTGCAACAGCAGTATTTATTCTATTGTCCTCAGTTTGTATATAAGCTCTAAAGCCTGTTTCTGTTGTAGCTTGTATCATATATTAATATAATAGAAAAGTCAAGTATTTATTTGCCTTATAAAAGAAAAGAGGGCATAAAGCCCTCTAATCAAGAATATATGAAAACTAAAATAAGATTAATCTATATCTACTGATACGTTAGTAAATGCACCATTGTCAAATGGTTTCGTAGTATAAGGTTCTACAATAGCAGCAGGAGTTTCTTCCATTCCATCAAAGGTTAATGTATAACCCGCTCTATCTCCCCAAGCCGTTCCGCTATCTTCTGTACCACTATTTAAATACATACCGTTTCTTGCACCTAAACAAACAATAACATCTTTACCGCCTGATTGTTGATATAATTGTGCAAATACTACAACCTTAGTAGTTCCTAAAAGTTTAATTTCGTTTTGATCTTCTTTTGTAAATTGGTTAAGGACTAATGTAAGCTGTGGAGCATACATAATAGTTCCCGTATCTCGTGTGCCTGTGATATTTTCTACTAGAGATGAAGTTCCAATAGGTGTCGCATATCTTTTAAGACCTGTTCCCACACCCATATCAATACCTGTAACTTCTCCTGATGCTACTACGATACCTGTGCCGTATATCTCACCTGTATCTGCGTTTGCATCAAAATCATCATAAACACCAAAATAAACATACTTAATTCCACCCTGTACTCTATCACAGGTTAGCCCTCTACCTTTTGTTAATGCTGTACAACTCATATTTTTTTATTTTTTAAGGTTAAAGGAGCAAGGGTTTTTACACCCCTGCTTCTATTAATTAAGTTTATTACGATTGTCTAACAATGTCAGCTCCGACACCAGCTACAACACCTGCTGTGTAACGAGCAACCAGGTTAATATTATCTGACCCTGTTACAACACTTTGATCTAGTAAAGAAATACGAGTGCTATCTGAAAGCAAATCAGTACCAAAGAAAAGATTTGAAGTTTGAGCAAATACCATTTGGTTATCTACCATTCCTGGTACAACTGCAATTTTTATTCCTTCAAATACAGGCTCATAGTCTTTATTCATTGACATCCACGGCACTCCTGTTAAAGCAGAGATTGCTTGAATGTATAACTGCCAAGTTTTGTTATTCATAAAGATGTAAGCATCTTCTTTTCCTAACACATTGTTAGCAGTACCACCTGTAATAGCGTCTACTAATCCCTGTAAACTAGATATGATATTAGAGTTTGTATAAGCACCTGCTGCTGCATCTTGAACAACTGTATTATCAGTTCCAGGTAACAACCAATATCCTGTGAATCCGTTAAACTCACCTGCATTTCCTGCTGCTCCACCCCATATTGAAGTTTCAGTAGCATCAGCTATAATTTCTCCCATATAAGAAATAACGTAATCTTCAAAACTTACTGAAGGCATACCATCTCTACCTGCCCTCATTTGAAGCGCCTCGTAGCTTGTAATTAACGTACCCTTACAAATGCTCAAATTTATTTGTAAATCCTTGGGAGTTAATGTCGCCTCGGTTAAAGCAAGATTTCCTGAACTTGTAAATGCATCACAATTTCCATCTACTACCAAAGATGATCCACTCATTTTTTGTAGATTTTCTTTGTATTTTATGTTTTCTAAAACCGTCATATACTCTAACGATTTTGCTTGTTTTAATGCAGCAGATATATATCCTCCTGCTGCTTTGCCGTTGAAATTCGGCTGGGTCACACTAAATGCCATAATTTTTCTTTTTTAAATTATTAATTAATTATCTTACTAAGTCCATTAAAATCCTTTCTCTCTTAGATAGCTTGTTGTATGCTACTTCCGATATTCCAGGTTTTTCTGAACTAAATTTATTCGTATTTATAGGAGCATCAGCAGGACTTGCTGCTAATTCCGTTTTAAGTTTTTCGTTTTCAGCTTTTAATTTTTCAATTTCATCTTCTGCTGAAAATTCAACTACCTCTTTAGTAGTTATAGTTTTAGGGTTTGTAGAAGGCTCTTTTGTTTCTTCAGCCATTTCTTCAACCTCATCATCTCCACCCTCTTTTTCTCTTTTAAGATCAGCTACTGCATCTTCTAAGTTCTGGATTCTTTTCTCCATTCCAGCCCAATCTTCTACGTCAGCTTCTTCTTTTCTGTCATCATCTTCAGGAGCTAGTTCAACTGATTCTTTTGACATTTCTTCTTCTTCAACTGTATCAACCTCCTCAGTTTCAGATTCCATAACTTCAGCAACTACACCTTCTTCTTCAACTCTAAACGATACACCATCTTCAGTTTTATAAGTTCCGATTGGTAAAAGGATTGTAGTTCCATCTTCTGTTAATACGCTAATATCAACACCTGATTCTAATTCTTCGGCAGTTGAAACATATATAGTTCCATCTTCACCTTTTGATTGCCAAGCTAATTTCACTTCTTCCTCAGCTTTGTTTAAGCCAAGTGCTACTAATATTTGTTCTTTAATGTCCATAGGTTCTTTTTTAATATAATAGAATAGTTAATTACTTTGTTTGATTTTCACGGATAATTTCGTTAAGTGCTGATAGTATTTCTTCATCAGTAGGTTGTCTTTCGGACATTTCCTGCATACGATTCGTAAAATACCCCTCAATTGACAAACCACGTAAATTCCCCTGTTTTATCTCTTGCCACAGCTTATCGTTAGACACCTTGAGCTTAACCATCCAAGTTCCTTTAGGAAGTGAAAAGCCATAAAGAGTAGATTTGTCGGTTTTGGTATCTTCAATTATCCAACTTTCAGTTGTTAAAACTCCTGACACCCTATCTTGATGTTCGTAAGTTGCTTTGTGGTGATTGTTATGTTTTAGATAAAGTTCACTAGCTTTTTTAATAGTTTTTGGATGAAACCAAACGTAGTATTCGCTGTCTGTATTAGGGTCATATCTAAAAATTTGCTTCCAAGGTACAAGTGCAGGAGAAATTATTTCTCTTTTTTCTTCATCTACTTTAGCAAAAGTTAGCTTATTTTTTGCCTTATTCATAAAGACAAAGTTTTCTTCTATTGCAGGTGCAGATACTAAACTAATAGCATCTATTGCTAGTTCTTGACTGTCATCATCTATTACCAATTCTACAATAGATGTAGTCTTTTCGTAATAGTCTTTATTAGCGGCTTCACATTCAGCTTTTGAATCATATTCACAGCTTCCTGTTTTACCCCATTTGTATTTTCCGTTTTCGCATTCTTCGCAAGGCATATTATATAATAGATTTAGTTAATACTTATTTGATTTTTAAATTGTAGCTCTACGTCTTATGTTGGCTAATTGGTCTTGGCTGTTAGTCATTTCATCAGTTACAACAAACGCCCTTACAGGATCAGGTGCTATTCCACCTGTCATATCAAAAGCTCCTGACATCATCTGGGGTGCAGGTGTATCACTACCACCTGTTGCACCCATAGAGCCACCCCCTTCTGTTGGGTCAGTAGACGCAATTTTTGACAATGCTGCAACACCCATAGCTCCTGCTGCGAGAGCATTTCCAAGCCGAACCTGATAAGGTAGCAGTTTATCATCAATAGATGTTGCTGCTAACGCAGCCATTATAGCTTGTTGTGTACTGTAAATAACCTGAGCTGCCGCAATACCTTTTGATAGACCTGCATTCTCTCCTGCTAACGCTGCTGCTGCACCAAAGGCTTTGTTAGCAAGGTCTTTCTTAGCATTTTCTACTGCTTCTTCAATTTTAATTTTTTCATCTGCTGCTTTTTTTGCTAACTCAACCTCTTTCTTATATTTTGCTTCTTGCTCCTTATTCCATTCCTCATTTGCCTTAACCATAGCAGCAAATTCAGCATCAATTATATCTTGCTTCTCTTTTGCCCTCGCTTTTGCTTCAGCTTGTATTTCACGTTCTAAAGCGTTTACTTCTGTAACTACCCTTCTTTTCATTTTAAGCGAAGCAGTTTCTGTTTCAATAACAGCAGTTTTTAATCTTGCTAACTCAGCTTCATCCTCAGCTAAATTTTCACTTAAAGCCATTTGTTCTTCTTGAATCCTCATTCTTTCTCTTGCCAACTCAAGTTCTCTTTGTGTTGTTTTTTCTTCTAACTCAAGTGCTTTTTTTAGGTTCTTTAGTCTTTCTTCTGCTGACTTAGTTTCATCTTCTGCAGTTAACCTAGCTCTTTCAATTTCCTGTCTAGTTTGAGCTTTCTGTATCATAAATTCATTGTCAGCATCACGGAGCGCCTGTATTCTTTTTTCTAAAGCAGCCATAGCTTTGACTTCTTCTTTTATTTCGGTTGTAATATTTTTAATACTATTAGCAAAGTTTTTTTGCTGTACTTCATCCATACCTGTCGCAACCTGTGTTAATGCTTGTGCATACTCCTTAGTACCTTCTTTAAGACCTTCCATATCTAAAGTGAATACAGATTCAATCACTTTGCCTAATGCTTTAAACCCCATAACAAACCCTTCTACTCTATTCATTAAGTTCTTTTTCAATGCTTCCCATAAATCACTAATTGCTTTCTTAGGATTAGAAAATGCCTTAAAAATAGTTTCCCCCACTCTTGAAAACAAGTCCGTTAACACATCTACGACTGCACCTAATCCAGCCATACCTTGTTTTAATAAGTCCGCACCTCTTTTAGTATTTTTAAAATAACTAATTAAAGAAACAACTGCAATAACTAAAGCCCCAATCCCTGTACTCATTATTCCTGCCTTAATGGTTGCAAATGATGCTTTTGCTGTACGAGCCAGCGAAACAAACCCTGTTTTCACAGAATTTAAAGAAACGCCCATAACTCTAAATTCTCCTGCTGCTGATGCTGCATCTTTACCTACTTCTCCTACATTGGATTTTACATTAAATGTTGCTGTTTCTGTTGTATTTGCCATAATTCTGTTTTTTATACTTTCATTTCATAAAGATGGAGAGTACAACTCCAACTTATATTCATATCTGCTGCTCCTGTTACTTGAAATAACATATTGCTACCACTAAAAGCAGCGTTTGCCGTCCACCCTGTTACCGTTCCTGTACTTACAATTACAGGTGTTGATTCATTAGCTGTTGTTTCATAAACTATTCCACTTGTTGTTAAGAATATTCTATCATCATCTGAACCTGCTGCTGTACCACCTGTTCTTACTCCTATTACTTTAGCTTCAAAAGATGTAAAGACATTCCCTGAACCCCTTGCTATTGTTGTTACTGAAGTATCACCATTTACAAACAAACTTGTAGCTGATTCATCTGTTGTTGTTCCTGTTAAAGTAATTACCGAGCTTTGCGCATACCCTTTTCCTGCTCCTGTAAATCCACCACCCCCAAAAACAACTTCTCCTGATCTTTCGGCAATACCAAAAGTTCCAAAGACAGCAGCATTATTTACATCTGATGATATTTCGTTGTGATTTCCAATGATGATATTATTTCTTGAGAATCCTCTAACGGTATTACTTTCACCCATAATGTAGGTGTTGTTAGTACCTGTTTCTGTTGTGTTTTGTGATCCCTGAATGTTATTGTTTTCATTTATTACATTAGTAGGAATGTTTGATGTGTAAGTAAAAGCCCTGCAAGTTCCTGTCGCAATATCGTATTTATACCCATACGCTTCACATTGTTGCTGATTAGGTGGGAACTCATTTGTGCCATCAGTAAAAATAACCTCACCTATTGAATCAATAGAAAAGGGTTTTACAAAATATCCTGTTAAGTATGGTATTGCCATTATGGTATTAATATAAATTCAACGGTTGATAAATCATTTGGTTTGTAGTCAATCTTATTTACTCTAAATTGCCTATTTTTAATAAATACAGTATCATAAAATGTGAAGGTGTTTATATCACCAGCAGTTAGGTTTACTTTTATAGTCATTATTCTAGTATCAGAATTATAAAGCTCATTAAGATAAGGAAGCCAATAAGTGTTAAACAAATTGTTAGGTGTTCCACTTACTGATACTCCTGGAAAGTATTGACAATCCCCATAGTGAAAATCTAAACTTGTAGAAAAACTAGGCACTTCATTAAAGTGACTAAACTGTAAATATAAAGAAGAATTTTCGCTGCTTGTTCCGTTTTGTTCAGGAATATAATAACTCCCAGATTTTGTTACGCTTTTCCTTCCTACATTATACATAATTCTGGGCTTATTATTAAATCCTTGTGAAGTGCCATCATCAGGATTGTAAGAATAAATAGCAGGAACTATTATCCCAAATTGTGTAGCTAGTGCCTTTGGTATCGTAGCTGCAAATGGTGACGCTACTATTTCTTCTTCCCCTTCTAAGACGCTTTGCAACCCACCTGTTGCTAATGTGGCATCATATATTTTACTACCGTATAAATGATTCTGAGTATTTACCTTGTAATTCATAAAAGCATAATCTTCTTCATCTTCTTCAAATTTAAAAATAAGTTTCTTTTTTAAATCAGTCAATGGTATTAATTTCATTTCTGAAACATCTATTTTTTCTGTCCAATCGTGTTGAATACTTCTGGATTTTAAAGTTAAATCATTTACATTTCCACTATTAGTATTGTTTATAAATATGTCTGCATAAGGTTCAATTAAAATGTTGTTAGGGTTTTCATCATCAGGAATGCTCACTAGATTAAACATATTTATTACCCCCTTTAAGAAATCCCATTGTCCTAACCCACCCCTTAAACTTTGCAATAATTGATTTGTTGCTATTGTTACAGCACCTGTGGTTACATTTAACCCACTCCAAGGGGTAGGCGCTCCTGTTGCAACTATTGCTGGTTTTGCCCTTCCTGCAACTGCTGTTTTCCATTGAACTTCAATTGTGTCATTTAGATTTGCAGTAATATTAACAGAACCAAAAATATCAGTAACAAAATTAGAACCTGTATTAAAGCTCCTTTCTGCGTACTTATCTATAACTGTACCCCCACTATTTTTATGAACTATTTGTATAGAAATATCAGCAGGGTTAGATGAAGTAAGTTCAAATCTTAAAGTGTAATCTATTGTGTAGTTCTGATTGTTCTCCTGAGCTACAAATTTATAAAGACTTGGATCATACCCAAACTGGTCATCACCAATATCACCTGTACCCCTCTCCCAAGGAAAATTAGCAAAAGAAGTAGTAGAAAGAACGGTAGCCTGATTTTCCCCAAACAACAACCACCCCTGCAATACTTCAGGAGTAGAACCCCAATTAAAGTCCATAAATAATTTCTTGAAATCAGCAGTATTAAAGAAATTACTTGTGTAAGAAAAAGGCACATCATCTTGGTTAAATATTCTGTCTATTAAATATTTAATTTGGATAAAAGGTCTAAACGCTTGTTGAAACATAGTTAATTCAGGTTGACCTAAAGTTGCGTTGTTCCCTGTATAACCATCAGCAATTAACCAAGTGTGTTCCCAATCACAAAAAGGGTATTTTAAGACATTGGTTTGACTTGCACCATAGGCAGGTTGATTAGTAGTGTCATAAGCAAAACTATCTACTGACAAAGGGTTTGTTAAGGGTAGCCCTGTACCCTCTGATGGTTCATACCAACTATTCTTAATGCTTGTTTTATCGTAGGTATGTTCTAATTCAGAAAAGTCTAAATCATTAAATTTCTTGTCTTTTAATATATCTGCTAAAGTTGTTACTTGCGAATAAAGGTTTACATTGTAACTAATCTCTCCTTCTTGATCTTGTATGTCTATCATTTTCAAATACCCTTCAAATATAACCAAACTGTCTTGTTTTAAAATACATTGAGTTTTAGCATAAGGATTAAAAGTAACAGCACCTTGATTTCCAAGTGAGCTTCTTGTTATTTCAAAAAGATTTTCAAATATTTGGTTATTCCTTTTTGTTCCTGGTAACATAAATGCCTTAGAATAAGATTGCACTTGTTCTGCTGCATTTTTAAATTCATCAACACTTAAAGTTAAAGGGATTTCTTCATCTTCGTATAAATCACATATTACTTGACCGTCACCTAAAACATTAACCGAACCTGAAGGGTTTGTTGATGCTGGCATTAAAGATATAAAGTCTATTTTAACAGTTGATGCTACACCTGCTCCCTGATCACTTGCTATAAGATAAAACCTAACATCAGAAGCCCAATTAGTAAAAGTATAAGTAATAGTTCCTTGACCGCCTGGATAAAATGGGCTGTCTATTTGCCAATGACCACCATTTAAAGTTCCAATAAAAGTAAACCTTATCACACTTCCCACAGGTGAAGAATTAAACTTTACTCTTAATGTATATTGCGTTCCTACTGTTAAGTTTCCTATTCGCTGGTAAATACCTGAACTAGATTGAGTGGCTAAGTCATCAATAATTAATTTACCCCCTGTGTTGGTTGGATAGTCAGGGAATGTACCACCTAAACCGTATCTCATTCTATACCAACTGTTAGGTATAGTTGGCGGTGCAATCGTATTTAGTTGTAAAGGTAATGCAAATACAGCACTTGTTGTTTCATAAGTAGGTGCAGAAGATAGATTTTGAAAAGAAATTCCGTTTACAATAACTTCACTAGGGTCGCCTGATATTACACTACGAGAACCTTCATAATTTTGTGGAAATAATATTAATTGTACACTCATTAGATATTCTGTGTTCTTAATGTTTTACTTTTCTCTATTTCAAATGTATATTGAATTAATTGGTCATTAGCTTTTGTCTTTTTAATAAAGCTAGAATTAAGAACTCTTGTAGGTGTAACATATTGGCTTAATTCATAAGAATAAATACCACTAGATGTTGCTGCTTGTGTTCCTTGTAGTATATACACTTCAGGACTATTCATTAGTTCTTCAAACATCACATTGTAATTCTCAGTAATAAAATCTGTGTTGATTTTTAATTTTTCAGTAGCATTTCTTCTAAAAGATTTTTTGCCACCATTTTGATTTGCATACTTATAAGTCGCTTCATTCCAAGTACCGTTCAGTTGTGTATAAGTGCTGCCCTGTGTGCTGATAGTTCGGACTGACTTCTGAGTGAAAGTATAGTAATCCCAAGCACCCCATTGATTAAGCCAGCAAAGTCTAACGCTTTCATATCCTTGTGTGTTAGGACAATTAATATATATTGTAACAGGTTCTAGTGTATCAGTTCCTGATGCATCTTCCATTTGTATCACATAGTATGTCATTCCCCAACCACTTGCATTATCCCACCAAGTACCTTGTAAATTTGCAGGGAAAGCAGCAAGATAAACTAATTGTCTTTCAGCCTCATCATTCCAAGCATCATAAGAACCATTGGCAATACTCATAGCTATATCATTGGTTGTTCCATAAGCCGAACCTGAAGCATTATAAGCAGTTATTTTTACTTCAAAAGTCTTGGATCTTTGGTCAGCAGTAAGTGTCATAAATGCTAGTGTTCCATAATCTTCTACATTCGCATATTGAGTTGTCGGTGCATTTGTAAGGTATCTTCGTGTTGCATTACCAGGATAAAAGTCACCAGGATCATAGCCAAAGTTCCCTGAGCTATGAACCGAAATAATATCTGTATATTTAACATATCCATTCCAAAATTTATAAGGTATAGTGTTTTGTGCGCCTGTTGTTATAAGCTGTCCAAAAGTAGACGATCCTGAAACCTGATCTAAATACTCTACTTTAAACTGAATAGTTAAATATCTTAAAATGTCTGTACTTTTAGAAAAAGCATCAATAAGATGCACAGGTAAATCAACAGAAGGAGTTGCACCATTAAATAAGGCATTTGAAGAAGCTATGTGATCTGCCTTAACGTAATTCTCTAACACATTTCTTAAATTAAATATCCCAACTCCTGCATTATTAGGTGTTGTTTTAAAAGTTCCAATAATATCATTGACAGAAGATGGGTTTGGTTGTGTGGCTGCTATATGTACTTCAGCTATGAATTTTACTTGTATCTGATTTGCTACTGCATCATTATTAGATACCACGAATATCACATCTTGCCCCACAGGGAAAGTTTGAAATGCTGGTATTTGCTCTATTACACAATTTGCCATATTTTTTTATTTTTCTGTTGCTTTATTTAAACCTTCTATTATATCTTCTTTTAATGCTTTTAAAATATCCTTTCCAAAATTCTTTAACCCTAATTGCATTGGTCTTTGAAAAAAGCTGATACCCTTTATTCCTTTACTAAAAATACTTCTAGCAATAAGATACCCCATACTTTTATGGCTCATAAATTTTCCTGTTTCTTTATTTCTCCATTGAAACCCTTTTCTTTTTACCCATTTAGCCATAATTCCTGACATTCCCCCTTTTGCTTTCCCAACAAGTGATGAACCTGTGCCGAACTTATACGGACTTGTTACTGTTTTACCTGTGTAGTCTTTGTAGCTTCTTTGTTTTTTAGTTCCTGAAACTCCTTTATCTACAAAAGTACCGTAGTCTTTCATAAAAAACTGTACTGTAAATCCTTTTGCATCTGTAACTACTTTGAAATTAATAGAATTGTATAAGCCTTTAGTGTCAGCTTTTTTCGCTTTAGTTAAATTAGTCCTTGATTGCTTGACTATGTATTTACCAAAGCTGTTTAAGTACCTTTCTAGATTCTCAGTTTTCATTATACACTAGCTACAAATATTTCAACATCTACATTAGCAGTAGCTCTTGGTCTTACTTGTATGCTTGTTATATCTTCTAAAGTAGGAAAGTTAGGTGTTGTATCAGCTTCAGCTATTGCTGCTGTGTCTGCTTGACATAACAAATGAGAAGAACCTGCTGTCATTACTACCTGGTAGTTAGTGTTTTCAGTTACTATTGCTAAGTCTATTACCCCATCTGCTGTATCAATATTAGTTACCCTGATGTATTTACAGTTCTCTAAGTCTAAAGCACCTGCACTTCCATACACATTACTGTTAAATGTAGCTATTGTAGTTGTATTAGAATGAGGGCAAGTTACTACCCTTTCAAATGTATCTTCAATGCTTGTTACTGTTAAACTGTTTGATGAACCTCTAAGTGATCCATTGATTGTTACACTCTCGGAAATTGTTACTACTAAATCTGCCATTTTTATTTATTTTTTATTAATTCTAACATTTTATTTATTTTATCTTTAATCTCATTCATATTATCAGCGTTCCTTTCGTGGTGCTTTTCAAAAGTGCTTTTTACCTCTCTAACACTAAAAAAAAAGAATTGATACAAAGCATAAAAGCAACCCACTAGCAAAACTAAGGTTACTCCATATCTTTCTATTAATTCAAATATCTCCA
>CEUO01030568.1_pt1 | contig 11602 bp, 8 predicted proteins | sample 531391 | NCBI WGS metagenome assembly CEUO01 (sample SAMEA2622799, study PRJEB7988) | marine metagenome | isolation source: saline water (ENVO:00002010), including
CCTGATGTTTATTTTGCAATAGCAAATGAGCATTATGATTTTGATAGACCTTTGTCAGGTAGCTCACAACTTGTTCAAACAGATGGACTTGGAAGATTTAAAGTATCTAATTTCTTTGGATATGGGAGAGATAATTCTGCTTCAGCACCTTTTGGATTGGTTGCTGGAACAGTAGCTTTTAGATTTTATAGTTCTGCTTATCAAGAAGTTATGTGTGGTGGAACAGGTGCAGATGGTGGTGCTGCAGGTGCAAATTTACCTATAACAGCATCAACAGATAGTAAACTCACAGCTTCAACTGCCTATGCTTTTAATATTACGATTGATGATAGTTCTGCAACAACAGTTAGCTTTACTACTGATACTTCTAATACAAACTTTGGTGGAACAAATGGTGTAATTAGCAAGATACAGGCAGCACTTGATACTGCATCAACAACGGCAGGAAATGGTCTTTTTGGTTATACTTGCACAGTAAGTATTGTAGATGGAAAGTTGAGATTTACTTCAAATTCGCATTTACTACCTCACGATGGAACAAATGGTTCAAAAATATTACTTGCAGATGCAGGAAGTGGAACAAATCTATTTGCTGGAAGCTCAGGTATATTCCCTGATATAGTTATGGTTAATGCTCCAGTTGCTCCAGCACTACCTGATCTTAATGTTTATGATCTTATAACTTATGGGAAAAGTGTTAATATGGTAGGTATATGTTATGACGATGCGAATGGTAATTTAGTAGGAGCAGCAAGTGGAACAGTAAATTATGAAACAGGTGCGATTGATATGGTAAATGCACCAAAAAATGCTTCGTTTGAAATATCTGTAACTTACAATTCGCCTTTTAGTGGTAAATTAGATGCGAATAAAAGTGATGCTAATATGATTAAATCAATTCATGCGAATACACTAAGCAAGAATATGACAAGTCAAATAGAAGTTAAAACTTACAAATAGGGGGATGTATGCCTAAAGGTAAAGGGAAATATAGTAAAAAGCCTACTAAGTCTAAAAAGAAAATACCTAAAAGAAGGAGATACTAATGGCTACCTCATCAACATATTGTACACATAGAGATTTAAAAGATATATATCCTAATCTAGATGAGTTTGATGCTAAGACACCTTTGTATGGCTGGGCAACAGTATCAACTAATAAGTATGCTGCACATAATAGTGGTTTAGTTACTCAGTTATTTGCAGATGGAGAAGATTTAGGTCCAGCACAATCTGCCCATACTGATTTAAATGTTGAAGGAGAATGGTTTTATAATTCAGCAGAAGATATATGTTATTATTATTCAGCAAGTACACCAGATGATAAATTAATGGAGGCAGGAGAAGAGTTTTCAACTCTAATTACTAGAATTATGAAAAATGCTTCACGATATGTTGATTCTCGTATTGATGGTGGTGTTCCAAGAGATGCATTTAAAGATAAAGAAGGTAATTATGACTACTTTCTTATAAGGACCGCTTCTTTAGTTTCTATATATTTTCTTATAAATTCTATGAACCCCGGATCCGATGTAGCAGAGAAATTTTTACAAGAAGCTAATTTTAATATTGATCAAATAAATTCAGGTAAAACAAAGTTATCTTATCAAGTTACAGCAGATTCTGCAGGTGGAGTTCTTAGAGAAGTAACATCTCCACAAGCAGGTAATCCTTTATATATAGTGGATACTAGAGGAAGATATACAGGAGTTTATGATCTTATGAAAATAGTTATAACTACTGCAGGAGCTATAGGTGTATCTAAGTTTGATGTATATCATGGCGATACTACAGGATTAAAGAAGAATAAAGTTGTAGATGCAGAGCTTATTACAGGAGATTATCAATCTGTAGGTAGTGGACTACAAGTAAGGTTTTCAGGTAGCACAGATGCATCTGAGGCTACAGTTAATGATGAATGGGAATTAGAATGTTGGGGTCAATATGAATCTTTAGATGATTCTCCTGGTAGTGGCACAAATACTAGATTGACTCGTAGAACATATTAGGGTTAAATTATGCCTACAACTTTTACAAACAATTGGAAGAATATTCTAGATAAGTTGCAAAGTACTATCAGATCTGAATTTGGTAATACTTTACCTGCTTATAGAGGCTTTGATAATGATCCATCAGGATCTCAATATTTAAGGATTGTGCCTACAGGTAGTACTCTTTTAGAATATAACTCAACATCAGAAACAAGAGAATTTAGTATAAATATGATACTACATTTTAAAAGTGCAAATATAAGAGAAAAAGCATTAGATCATATTTTAAGATTAGTGTCTAGATTAGAGTCTCTTATAGTAGACAATATTGCTATGACTCTTACTGATAATAGTAGAGTTTTTAATTGCAGGATTGAATCTACATCTTTTGATTCAACTGATTCAGAAGAGCATATTGTTGCTTTTGATTTTAGGGGTGTTCATATGGGAAACTTTAACTAAGGGGATAGTATGAAAATTAAATTAAAAAAAGATATAAAGGGAATACCATCACACTCATCTTGCTGTGGTTTCGATCCTGATGTTAGGACAGCATTAAATCAGGGCAAGTCTGTTGATGTTGATAGTATTCCAGAACTAGGAAAAGAATATGTAGATCAAATTAAAAAAGGAGGTAAGTAATGGCTGTTTTTGCAGGCGATAGTGCGGCTTATAGTCCGAAAGAATTTAAAGTTGGCATTCAATTAGAGGCAGTAACAGGTACAGCAGATACAGATGGAATGACTACAATGGATATTGATAGTATCTCTATGCCATCTTTAAATGTAAATCAAGCCTTAGATGTTAGAGCAGGTACAGGAAGGACTGCTAAACAAGTAGATGCATTTCAAAGTAATAAGGGAGTAGTTAGAGAATTATCATTTTCTGGAACTGTTTGGTCAAATTTTATAATTAATCTTCTTATAAATATAACTACAAAGACAGTTGGAAGTAGTCCTGCTGGATATGAAGTGCCATATAATTATAGTCCTACCGAAGTTGAAAATGAAACAGGCTCTGTTAGTGATTTTACAAAAACATTTACTGTTGCTATTCACTCACCTGAAAGCAATTCTACAATGGTATTTCCAGGATGTGTATGTACTTCTTTATCAATAACTGGAGATATGGGAACTGAGTCTGGAAGATTAAAATATTCTACAACTTTTAAAACAGGATATGTTCCAAGCATGTCTGCAAGTGATGTGACTATGAATGTACTTTATTCTGCAGGTAATCAAAGGTTTATGACGGATTGGACAGGGAAGAAAACTATTTATGGTATAGATGATTGTGTAATTCAGTCATTTGCTTTAAATCTTGAGAATGATGCAATAATGCTTGGCTATCAAGGTTCTAATGGTGATCCTGAAGTAATTGGAAGAGCTAGTGAATTTATTGCCACTCTAGACACTCAAGTTAAATATGATTCTAATACTGAGCCACTTTTAAATTCCTTTGAAGCACAGGCAACTGGAGCAGGTGCAATAACACAGTTGGCAAATCATGCTACCTGGTCAAGTGCTACCAATAATGGTATATATATTGGAGATGGATTTTTAACTAATGTTGCATTATCTGAAGGTGATGTTATGATGCTTGATATATCACAAAAAGCTGTTGCTACAACATCAGGGAATTTAGTAGAAACTATTATAGCATAAAGGACTTAAAATGAATAAAAAAACCGTAGAGTTAAAATCTAAGAAAAAGGTTCAGATTAGAGAGATGTTAGAAGACGAGATGGATGATTGTAAAGATCTTATAATTTATCATAGGACTGATGATGGAAAGTTTTCTCATTTTACTGGACTTTCAAAATCTCGTACTGCATGGCTTAGAAGAGGAATTGTAGGTGGAGATTTTAAAAAATTTGAATCAGATGAAAAAGGATATCCTACAGATTCAGTTTTAAAAGAACTGTCTGATGATGAGAAAAATGAATTAACTCAATTAATACAGGACTATCAAAGCCTGGGGGAATAGAATCCCTCATACTTTCATTAAATGTCCTAAATGATAATTGGTGTGAGGGGTGTAATTTTCATAGCTACCCTTATAAAGCTAAAGCTCCTATAGTTGGAGCAAAAAATAAAATTTTTAAATGTGATGATGATGTATGGGATGTAGTTAAACTATTAGCGGATGAAACTAGGAATATGAATAAAATGACTAATAAAAATTTTGACATTGTAAGCTCAATATCACATCAATTGCCTCATTTCAGCTGTATAAATATTATATTTGATAAGAAATATCAACGAGATATTTCAAAATATTTATACTGTAAAGAATTTTCTGTTCCTCCTTTTAAAGGTTCTTATGAAGATCAACCTTATAAATGGATTCAAAAAGTAAATATTATACAACATGCTATTGCAAAAAGGAATGAAATGGAAAGAGTAAAAATCAAGAATAGCATAGGAGCTAACAATGGCTGAATTAGATTTAAGTTCCCATTTAAGAGAAGCTAGACAAGCAGCAAAGAATATGGCAGATTCCATGGCAGGTAGCGTCAATCAAACTAAAAATTTAAATGATGCTGTCAGTCAAGGAGCTACAGGTGTCAAAAATTTAAGAAATCAAACAAAATTAGCAACCCTTGGATTTGCAAATTTTAATAGAATATTGTCTATAGTTCGTTCTAGAATGTTAATAATTGCTTTTGCATCAAGCAAAACTATAGGAGTTCTTAATAGATTAGCCAAACAGGGTGCTAGAGTTGAATCTATGGCTCGTGCATTTGATACATTATCAGGTTCTGCTCAGAAGTCTAGACTTGCAATGAGAAGGCTTCAAGAAGCTACAAATGGCACTATGTCTCAAATGGACTTACTTAAACAAGCAAATAATGCTATGGTTCTTGGAGTTAGCAAAAATTCTAAAGAAATGGCTGAAATGTTTGATATTGCACAAAGGCTGGGTCGTGCATTAGGACAAGATACTGCAAAATCTGTAGAATCTCTTATTACAGGTATAGGTAGACAATCTCGTCTCATGTTAGATAATATTGGTATCATTGTTAAATCTGATGAAGCATATGAAAAATATGCAGAAAAAATAGGAACAACTGCTAGTAAATTGACAGATGCAGAGAAAAAACAAGCATTTTTTAATGCTACTATGGAATCTGCTAGAGAAAAGGTTGAAACATTAGGAGATGAAACTCTTACATCTCAAGATGTATTTGATCAATTTGGAACAGCTGCTGAAGATTTTGGCATAGCTATAGGTAAATTTGTTTTACCTGTTTTTGTAGATATGCTTGAAACAATAACTCCTGTAATTACCGGTATAAATGATTTTTTTCATTTAATGAAACACGGGCCGCCAACATTTAATCCTTTTGAAGATTGGGCAGATAGTATCCCTGATAATATAGAAGCAGTAGAAAAAGAGTTAAATGTATTAAAACAGCAAAGACAAGCTCTTTTAAAAACCAATGAAGATACTAAAGAGACTGTCAAGTCAAATGAACAGCTTGGAGAGAGCTTTGAAATTCTAGGAATGCATACCGAAAATACTGCGAATGGTATAATAACAGTTGTTGGACAAGGTGCAGACGAACTTGCCGCCTATACTCTGGCTCACGGTGTAACAAAAGAATCTATGGATGCTTTTTATTTGGCTCAAACTAATGCTACAGAAGGTGTAGCAGAATTTGCTGAGAATATTGATACAATTAATCCTACTATATCAGACCTAGAGGCAAAAATTGCACATCTTGTAGATTTATTGAAAGTTCTAAGAGGAGCAACAGATAATTCTAAAGATGGTTTGCAAGAATGGGCAAAAGGATTTGAAAAAGAATTTGTCCATCCTATAATGCAAGGATGGGGAATGGCAACAGAAACTGCCAATATGTATTTTCAATCTGTTCAGCAAGGCTTTGCACAGGAAATGCGAGAACTAAAGAAAAGTGAAGAATTTCAAAACATGTCAAGAGAACGTCAAAGACAAGAAATTAAAAAACTAGAAAATAGTCAACGCCAAGGTAAACAGACTGCCTTTAAACAGCAAAAAGCATTAACTATGGCTAATATTGTAATGAGTACGGCAGAAGCTATAATTAATGCATTAACTGTAAAACCTCTAATTCCTACTGGATACGCTTTAGCTGGTTTTGCAGGAACAATGGGTGCGGCTCAACTTGCTATTGCCTCTAAACAAAAAATGCCTGCTTTTGCTACAGGTGGTGATTTTATTACTGCTGGACCACAAGCAATTATGGTTGGAGATAATCCCGGTGGTCGTGAAAGAGTTCAAGTTACACCTTTATCTTCTCCAAATATAGCTGGACCGCAAGGTGGATCGGTAACAGTAAATATATCTGGAAATATTATGTCACAAGATTATGTAGAAGAAGTTCTATCAGATCAAATTAAAGAAGCTGTAAGAAGAGGAAGTGACTTTGGAATTGGTTAAATTAAAAATAGTTAATTTTTTATTAAAAATAAATATAACAATAGGTAAAAGATTAGCATTTTATCAAGCTAAATTTAAAGCATATCAAGAAGTTGAAAGTGCAGTTAAGAAAGAAAAGTTTGATCTTCGTGGAATGGGCAATAGATTAAAAAATGTTTTTTTACACGATCAGGATATTATAGATAAAAGATGGGCAGAATGTGAAAAGTGTGAATTTTTGATAAAATCAACAAATCAATGTGATAAATGTAAATGCTTTATGAAAGTGAAGACGAGAGTAGCTACAGCTTCTTGTCCTATTGGAAAGTGGGGAAAAGAATATAATTTTATTGAAGGCAAAAAAGTAAATGGCATTAACACTACCACCTAGCTTTAACAAAGACTTAGAAAGCCAATCTATATCATTAATTCCAGTTGTTGTTATTGGTAATTTCCCATTACAAGGTAGTAGTATAGAATGGAGTAATTATGTAGGATATTTTTCAACTAATCAATTAAGCATACCTATTCAAGGAATAGCAACAAACGATGGTATAGCAGCACCTACATCATCAATTCCAACTCTTATAAGTATACCATCTTTAAAAGAATCAATAGATATAGAAAAGCGAAATTATAAAATAAGTTCTGTTAATATAAGAATTTCAAATTTACCTTATAATGATAAGCGATTTTCGGAAATGGTAGATACATCTTTAATTAATTTAGAATGTAGAATATTTTGGTTATCCCCTTCTACTAAAATTATTTATACAGAAAAACATAATACTACACAGGAACAAAGGATAAATTCAGCTTTTCAAATGTATTATGGAGTAATTAGAAGGTATGAACACAATGATTCTGAGGTAAATATAACTTTAGAAGATAAAAGTCAAGACCTTTTTCATAATGATATTGTAACAGAAACTTTGTCAGGAGATGTTCCTGATAAATATATAGATAGTCCTATTCCAAAAGTATATGGAAATGTAGATAGAAGTCCTATTATATGGAATAAATCAGAAACAGTTGAATCTGCAGCTTTTACTGGAATGGCAAAAGGTGTTGTTAACTATAATTTACATTGTGAAACAGAAGATGTAACATATAATGATCCACCTTTATATATTTATACATCTGATGGACATTGTGAAGTTTTAGAAAATAAAGAAAGAGACTTAGTTCAAAAACTTGATGTAAATCAAACAATGCCAGAAGCATTTTATGATTTTCAAGTTAATGATATTTATAGAATATCTAATAATTCTCCAAATATTATATTACCTTCAATTTTTTATTTTTCTTATCACTCTGCTATGGGTCTTGACGATTTAGATGAATTATTAACAACTGTAAAAAATAAAAATTTAATTTCATCAGGACTTGTTCAATGTAAAAGAGAAAATGTAATTGAACAATGGATAATTAATGATCCGTTTGAAGGATCATGGTCAGCATATGGACATGATATTGTACCAGAGAAACCATCTGGTATAGATAATAAATTTAGATTTGGATATACAGGTAATAATGGAAATATACAAAATCAAGGAATAATACAATCAAATTTAGATATGACCAATATCAATAATTTAATATTTTCAAATGCAGCTTTAAGAATAGTGTTTCCAAATATTACAGATTTTGAAGGCTCAGTTCATACAGAGCTATCAGGTGTTATAAATATTGCAATAATAGGATATGGAGGATCAATTAACCTTGGATTTAATATAGTTGACAATACATCAGAAGAAAATGGAAAAGTATTAGAAGAGGTACTTACTTTTACAACTGATGGCTCTAATGTATCAGAGTATAATGAAAAACAGCTAAATATAACACGTTTATGGCATATAGCTATGCACGAATATACTTTAGAATTTAGACCTTTACAATGGGGTGGGCAAACTTATCTTAATTTGCTTGTAGATACTCATGGAGTTGGATTAACTCATACATATTGGTGGAATGTTAATTTTTTAGATAAAAATTTTTATGCAAATATAGTTGGTAGACTTAAAACGCCTACTATAGCATCTTTATTTTCTAGTATTTCAAATTCAGAGCTTGGACAAAATATTAATTTATCAGAAGGTAATTATACAGGAAGCGGAACAAATGATAATGGTGATTTAGCAAATAATTTTATATATGATGTAACTTTAAATAAAAAAATAAATTCTAAGAAGTTATTTGAAACAATAGCATCATCTTCTCCTTATATACCAAGATATAATACAATAAAAGGTTTTACGTTAAATGAAATACCTTTTAATGGTGGAAGTGTTGTTAAGACAATAAAAGCAAAAGATTGTATTGATTTTACTTATAAAAGAACTAAGATAGAAGAAGTATATAATAGGGTGGAATTGCATTACCATTATGATTATGGAGCAAGAAAATTAACAAAAAAAATTACAGCAGAACTTGAATATCCACAAGATACTTATGATTACTATGGATTAAAACAGCCTTCAACTCTTATTATAGATGATGATAGAGGTAAATACATTAGAAGAACTTGTACTGCTGAAATGGTAGCAAAGTGGCTTTTATCATGGTATAGAAACCAAAAGCTAATTTTAAAAGTAAAACTACCATTGTATTATATGGAGTTAGAGATTGGTGATGTAATTGATTTTGATGAACTGCTTGGTGCAAGTGTAAAGCCATATAATATAGATTATACAAAGAATAATACTTTTATGCCTCCTATTGAAACAGGAGAAGTTAGTACAACATCGCAAATTATGTATGGAAGATTTTTTATATTAAAAACAAATAAAAATTTAGATTTTTGTGAAATTGAATGTATACAGCTACCACATCTTGTAAATTATTCAGAAGCAAATTGTGTAGATGATCCTGATAGCAATATAACTGGATCCCCTGATGGTATGTGTTCACAGGATAGCGTAGAAGATGCATGTGGTGAATGTGGTGGAATAGCAAGACAAGAAGGTGAATTTATTTATTACGGAGATAATCCACAGCCATATATTAATTGTGATGGTGTTCCTGCCGCATTTTGTTATCAATGCGAAGATAGAGAGAAATATGGAGATATAGGTTGTGGGCAGGGGCAATATTATCCAATAGAAAATTGTCAAGATTGGTTTGTAGAAGATGTGCTTTCACCACTATGCGATAATAATGATGGAGGAGTTTGCAATGATTGTCCTTCTGATACTTTTGATTGTTTAGGTGAGTGTGATGGTAATGCAGTTGTAGACTGTAATGGTATTTGTAATGGCGATGCAGTTGAGGATCAATGTGGAGTTTGTGGGGGAGATTGTGAGAATTTACTTGATCCTACTGTTGGGTGTAATAACTGTGGAGATGAATATGCGATTAATTATATAGGTTGTAATACAGGGCAAACACATGATTGCAGAGATGCTTTAACTGTAACTGCTTGTCTTGATGATTCTACTGATCCTAATTATTTATGGAATTTGATGCCTGATAGACAAGGATTAACTGACGAGGGAAAAAGAGCAGGATGGTTTTATGCAAGAGATTATATGTATCCAAACGGAGGTGATGATGTAGATTGGCAAAAATTATATAGAGTTATACAAGCATATTGTAATGGTGAAGATTTAGCAGATGCAGATAATTTTGATTTAGGTGATGAATTTGGAAGTGCAGGAGTAGACTTTGGAACAAATACAGACGATTGTACTTGGAAGAGCCAAAGACCTGCAGGTGATCGCTTAACTGGATATTATGGAAACAGGTTATCAACAGGAGAAGTTTTTCCTGATGTTTGTAGTTCTCAGAATAAATCGCTTGACCGTATTCCTCATAATGAGACTTCTGAGTTAGTTACATATGGATATTATCCTGTAATTGTTTTTAGTGCTTATGATTGGCAACCAAGTCCTAATGGAAAAGTACCTTGTAATACTCCTGTATGTATTAATAGCGATGAAATTCCTGAACAAGATATATATCAAGAAGAAAAAGATCAGTTATTATTTGCACATATAGCAACATCAGGATTTGAAGATGGGCAGAATCAAATATATAAAAAGGTAAATGGAGCTTTAGTAGAGTTAACAGATGAAGAATATAATACTTTTCCAGCAGGATATAAAGATGGCAAATATGTATATTCAAAACCCATATTAACAACTAATATAATAAGAGCCTGTAGTACTTTAGATTTTAATTTATACTCAAATTATTATAATAAAAATGGTTATCCATTAGCTGGTTATTTAGAAAATGGTGATGCTTTTACAGATTTAGACAATTACGATCAATTAGAAACTGAAGATGGTGGAAATTGTATAGTTAAAAACGATTGTCCTGAAGGAACATTTACAGAAGATTGGTTAAATCAGGTGTCTGAAACAGGTGAAATTGAAGAAAACGTATTTGATATAAATTGCACTCCAAATTTAAATAAAAATTCCCAAGAATTTACAGGAATTAAAATAGCTTCTAATTCAAGTGAATATGCCTCTGTTCTTGGTGATGCTTTTATAAGGGCAAAGTTTCATGGAATAAATGATTTTGTTAATTCTGATCATTGGAAATTTAGAATTTACCAAGACATAGAAATTCAAATTGATGATGACGAAGGTGGTTGGTTTGTAATAAATAGAAATTTAAGCCAAGCACTAAATAATGAAAATGTTGATTTTATATGTGGAGAGGGTTGGGAAAGCTGTGAAGTTCAAGCTACTATAGAAAATTATGACGAAGTAAATAAAACATTAGAAGTTACACTACCTTTATTTAGACATAGATCATTTTTAGAATGGTTAAGCGATAATTATGATTCAACAGAATTAACAAATAGTTATGATTCGTCAGGTTGGAGAGGAGAGGAAGGAAAGATAGCAAAATTTAGATATAGATATAAAATATATTTAATTCCTAATTCTTATAATACAATTTATGACAGTTATGGGCAATTAAATGAGGGTGTATATGTTTTTGGAGACGGTGCATATAAAAATTTAATATTTTCATCATGTGAAACAGGAGATTGTTGTACTGTAGCACAGCAAGGAGATTTAAATAATGATGGCTTATACAATGTATTAGATATTGTTACTTTAGCTCAATGTATACTTTCTAATGATTGTGCTGAAATAGGTGCAACTTGCACAGCAGATTTAAATGAAGATGGAAGTTTTAATGTATTAGATATAGTTGCTTTATCAAATTGTGTATTAGAAGGAAATTGTGGTA
>CEUO01030053.1_pt1 | contig 11595 bp, 13 predicted proteins | sample 531391 | NCBI WGS metagenome assembly CEUO01 (sample SAMEA2622799, study PRJEB7988) | marine metagenome | isolation source: saline water (ENVO:00002010), including
CATTACCAGCTACTTTGTTGGAATCTATAGCTCTTTCCTCTACAGACCATCTGTATCTGGGGTTTAGGAATGCCTCGCCATTTAGCGGATTGCCGTGGTGACTAGCTAAGTGTGTGTAGGTGCTTGTGCTTGATGGTGTGTTTCTGTAGTCTGGTATCGCTCTAGCCCCATTGAAGTCATCATAGTAGCCAGCAAGCCATATCTGGTACTTCTGTGTTACAGTCCTTACCATTTACTCACCTATGCCGCCGACATAGAAAGTGATATACCACTTAGGTTTGCTCTACTCTCTATCTCCTCTAAAATCTGGTCTGCTACTTCTGGGACAGTCATGCCATTGAAGTTGTTGGTCATGATTACCTCTGTGTTAGTAATAAGATTTTCTACTCCTTGTTGTTGCACTTGTCTAATCAAGTCGCCTGTAAGGTTAGAGGAAGAAAATCCAAAGAACAGCTCCTCTCTAGCATTGTTGAAACTGTGCATAGTATCTTCGGCTTGACTGAAAGAGTCACCTATGTTATCTGTAAACTCACCTACAGTATTAGCCATACCCTCTAAATTTCCTACGTTGAATTCTGCTAATGCTGCTGAAGAATCAACACCCATTTCATCTAAAGTTTTGAACAAATCACCATATTCATTTTCTAAGGTCTTAAATGCCTTTTTTCTAGGACTTGCGGTTTTCACTATTCCTTCAGCCGTAAAGAAGCGACCTTGTTTATCAGACAATTCATTTGCCTCATCCATAAGTAAAGCTAAATTTTTAGCCTCATCACTTTGTAATATTTTCATCTTTTTGGCATCTTCAAATCTTTTCTTTTCGGCTTCATGACCATCTAGTATTGCTTTAGTAAGAGAGTCTTCTGAATCCGCTATGTTGTTTATAGATGCGTCTGCGGCGTCAATACTTGCTTGTATCTCATCCATACTCATAGTATTTACTATGTCTATTGTACCAGCCATATCAGTAAATAAATTATTTGTATCATCAATAGTGTTGTTCACATCATCAAATCTACCAGCAATATGATGTGCTATACCACCTAAAGCTAATAACACTAGGCTTATAGGACCTAAACTTGCCAACAGACCCTTTGCTCCGTTTGCTGAGAAAACGAAAGCAGTACCTAATGCCGTATTAGACATCGCCGCAACTTGGGCGGCAGCCGCCTGAGCCATAGTTACTCCTGTATTTTTTGCTTTAGCTATACTATCTAATGTGGTTGCTAAAGTAGAGGCCGCTAGTTTTGCAGTTTGTACTATCATAGCAAAGGTATTCAAAACCATACCTGTTCTTATCATTCTTTGCGAACCACCAAAGGCCATCAAGCTAGTACCAGCTATACCAAGACCCATACTAAATAGATTAGTAGCGTTTCCGGCGGCTTGCATAGCAAGAGCATGTTCCTCTGTTGCTACTGTAGCATTTGAGATATCCATTCTGTGTTCTCGCTTTAGTCTAATTAACTGTTGTATCCTAGCCTTTTCTTGGTCGGTCAAATTATTTTTCTTTTTAATTGACCTTATTTGTTTTTCATATGTTTCTATTAATCTTCTTCTGTCTTGAAATTCTTCTTCGGTTACAGGTAATAAACTATTTTTTACTATACCAGCTTGTCTTTCTATCTCTTGAGTTTGTTGTTTCCTTGTAAGATTATGAAACATATCTTCCTTATTCATAGCACGTCTTACGTGGTGAAGTGTTTCAGTAGCTATTCTTAAGTGCATAACGGAAAGTATCTGCTGTGCAAATGGACCTACTATACTACGCATCACTTCAGCTAACCTAAAAAATCCTTTAGTGGTAATACTTAGTGCGGAGCCGAGGCTTAAGAATGGACCATCATGATGTGCCGCTTGAGCTATTGTATCGAAAAATACCATTTGTGTCTTTGTACTTTCAGTCATAGTTGGCATAAGCTCGTTTGCTAACGTACCTTTTACAGTCTTTAGCTTGCTTTCCATCTGCTCTAAATTAAACAAGTTAGTTTCTTGAAGTCTGTTTATTTCTTCTTGCGCTGGGAATGCACCTTCCATAGCTTCAGTATGTAAGTCTTGCATTCTAGATGTACCTTCAAGTAGCTTTATCAGTCTGGTATAATGCACGTTACCAGCTACAGTTTGCGCTAGGTTTTGTTTTTGCTCGCCAGTCATATTTTGATATGCAGGTTGTAAATCAACAAGTATATCTGAGAGTGGGCGCAAAGCACCAGTTTCAGCATCTACAACAGCGATATTTAATTCTTCCAATGCCTTTCTAGCACCAGCAGTATCAGCACCTAATCTAGCATATATCATACGCAAAGCTCTACCAGCCTTACCTTGTTCCTCACCAGATTCAACAAGAACCGCAGCCATAGCGGCCATACTTGCTATACTTTCACCAGCAAGATTAGCTTGTGCGGCGAATTGATTCATAACGAAAGTAAGTTGGGACATTGTAGCAACCGAAGTATTCTCGATTGAGTTGAGTTGGTCCATAATACGGAAGCTATTCTCACGTATCATATTGTTTCTTATTATAGCCCCAGTGTTTTCATCTACACCCTTTGTCATAAACCCAGTCTGTTGCTGAAGATTCACCATTCTCTGCATAGCCGCCTCTGTAGACATACCAGAAATCATACCAAAAGCCATACCAACTTCAGTACCAGTGGCAGTAGAACCGCGTCCTAGAACACCCGCTAGTTGCGCCATCTTAGCAGAAGCATCAAAGGCTTGGTCTGCTGAGAAACCAAAAGCATGTCCTATCTCAATAACTTGCGCATTTAACTCGTCTATATCTTCTCCTGTGCTTACGAATTTTTCAAACTGCCTAGCAGCCTCACCTATTTCTTTTCCTATAGGGATTACGTCATCCATCATAGCACTGAAACCAGCACCTAGCTCCATGAAGCCTTCTTGTATTCCAGCCAACGCATCTAGATAAAGAGCTTCCATAATGGTAGCGTTTGCCTTAGAATCCTTGATTAGTTTCTCGGCTTGCATCGTACCTACGATGTCGAAGAATATTCTTGAAGCACCTGCACGAAGCACTACCATAGCTACTGCACAAGCAAATAATACTAATGGGCTAAAAGAAAGAAAGAGTGTGTCTGCTAGTATCATTCTCCGTCACCACTACTCTTTGGGTCATTCACTATAGGGACCCCGCTTTCTCTCAACAGGTCGAGTAGCTCATTGTTGTTGTTTAATAGTTTGCGTTGCTCACGCCTTTGGTCACGTCTAGCGACCATACCCTTTACATCTTTGTTTTTAGCATCTTTTGTAGCTTCAGATATCTTATCGTTGATATTAGCGGCTACAATCAAGTCCATTTCCATAAGGTGACGACCACCCTCTACCGAATACTTGAGCCATAGGTCAGACGGTAATATTCCCTTGAAGGCCATGCAGAGGCTCGGTGCGACCATTAGGAATTCTGAAAAGGGACTGCGCCCTCCTCTTCGTCGCCACGCACGAACTGTAGGATGGTGTTTAACTCTTCAAAGGTAAGTAGGTTGTAATCCACATCCTCATCGAGAATACACGGGGGAATCCAAGCAGCTATTTGCTCCTCTATACCGCCACCCATTTCATCCAACATATTTACGAACTCTTCATTCTGTTCGTCAGTCCAGTCACTAGGGTCGCCAGCATGTGACATCTTCCTAAATGCTTTACCCTGTATGTTGGTAATTTTAAGACGCTCCATACCGGATGCTTGTCTTACCCAAATCTTTCGTCCATCATCTAACTCTATTTCCTTTTTCATTACAGGCATAGTTTCACTCTCACTCTAATCTCCAATACTAGATAGTATATTTAAGGAAATTGTTATTCTTCTTCCTTTATTTCTATCTTAGGAGCTGCCTTTGGTGCTGCTTTTGGTGCTACTTTCTTAACTACCTTCTTAGGAAATCTTCTAAGGTACTTTAGTGCTTGACTCTTTGACACTTGGGCTTTCAAGATTTTTAGTGAAACCTCATCCAAATCGTAGTCTTTTGCTAAGTCTTCGTACAACTAACCACCTCATGCGTCGTATTGTGCGTTGGAAACTGTAAGTCCTTCTACAGTTACCCTCATACCGCCGAGGTTATCATCATAAAGACCAACAAACCCAACACTCATTGTGTTAGTATCTCTACCACTAACATTAGCGGTAGGTGCTTCAAACCGTAGCTTGAAAAATTCTATCTCTATGTAATCTGCTCCGGCTTCATCAAGGAATTTCAATGTCATAACTGCATCTGTACCGTCGTTATACTCAAGACCATCGGCTGCTACTAGCTGGTCATAGTCTGGCTCATCAAGAGATTGGTCGCCGTAGAGAACCTTGTTGAACTCGATTGTACCGCTTATTTCCCTGCGTTGTGCTGGTGGCGCACGAACATATGATGAGTTTCCAATAGCGTGTGCGTTGTCAGTGTCTCTATTTAGATTTACTTCAAAAGAAATTGACTTAACAGATGCTGATGCGGCTGGTGCGCTACTTGTACCGTCATCAAACTTAACTGTTCCATCAGCAAAGTAAAGTGCGTCTAATGCGGCTCCGTCGAATGTTGCAGTAGATACTGCGCTTGTTGCTGACTCGGACTTACCCAAGAAGCCAACGCTCATCATTACGTACTCACCGACGTTTGCGCTGATGCTTAGAGTGTTAGCCATCATACCCGTGTATGTGTGTTCCTTTTCCTCTCTACCTACACGAATAGTAAATGATGGATAAACACCGGCTGATGCTGATGTAAGAGAGGGTTCAGTTAGAACGTGCTTGTTAATTGAACCGCTTGGGTTACTGTATGTGTCTTGCGGAAAGAAAGCATAAAGCAAGTTACCTACGAAGTCATCCACTTGTACTGCTAAGTCTACACTTCCTTCTGAACGCTCAGTGCTGGTAACGGACTTTGCCGCTATCGGCCTTGAAATATCTGCTCTCGTTAGTAAATCATAAGTAGTAGCAATTGATTCGCTGTCTACTTCTCCAAATACTTCCCCGTTGCCTGTACCCGCAGTTGGTTCGGTTCCGTAGGATGCTTCTTTTTGTATTGACACATATCTGTTTAGAAACTCTACCATAGTTACACCTCTATGTGGTTGTTCTACGCATGGTGTGTCTTATTAACATTCTCATCGGTGACGCATATCAATTCTACGCATATATGTAAGGGTTAGAACGTGTACACAAACTGTTTCATCATTATCCATTTTAGAGTCTAGCTGTGCTTGGTAGGATATTATACTATCAGTTGTACCTTGTACGCCTGTGTTGGTGTATAGCTCATCAAATACCTCACCCATAATATTTAAACAAGAACGATAGGAGTTTTCATAGTTTGTCCCTTTTACAGTGACAAAGACCCTAACATCGTACTCTTGTGTTATTTTTGCACCACCCAAAGACTCAAAGTTAGGTGATGCTAACTGCTCAACAAGAACGTGTATCGTGGGAGTTGCTAGTCTGTTTAGCATCTGTGATGATATATCATACCCATACACGATAGACGAATCAGCTACCTGAGTTTTTAGATATGGTCTTGGGCTATTTTTTATTTGGTCTACTATAGCAATACCCATACGAGCAAGCGTGTCTTGTGCAAAGTCAGATAAAAGCAACTCTTCCGGGGTAAAAGCACCAAACGAAGAGTAGTGTACAGAGGCCCACTTTACGTTCCCGTTAGTGTTACCCCACCTAATGTCCTTACCGGACCCAGACGTGCCTGTAACGCTATAGGAAACGGCTGTTCCGTCGTCATCCTCTATTATCTCATGCACATATGCCTTAGCTGCACCAGAAGAATTTAAAGTTAGCCTAATAATAGTTGATACTGCGTTGTCTTCTGCCATAGCTAAATCTAAGTCCGTTATAGATACTGTGCTAGACCCCACTAAAGATAGTGAGTTAGCGTTGCCCGTAGACTTAATCTCTACCCTGTGTGTGCCGTTGTCTAACCTCATAAGAACCTCACCGGCATCTGGTGCGGTAGTGTACTCAATACAAGCGACAAACGTGTAGTCATTTGTGGTTGGTGTTATGTTATAGACACCGTTGGTTATAACCCACCTACCATTACTAGCAGTACCACCACCGGCAGCAGTAGTCCAAGCGTTGTTGAACGTGCCAGTCAAAGACGCAGGGTTTTCACCCATCATTCTACTTTCCCAATACTGTGTTTTCGTTGCTACTGCCATACTACATCCCCTTTAGATTGCCTATTATACTACCCGGCCCAAGTCTTTTCGTACCACCAAACGGGCTTCTTGTCATCTCAAATGGACCCATACCTATCAACTCTATTAGGTTAGCACCCCTACTACCAGTAACACCGCTAAGTTTACCCATATCATCAAACGAACCAGCAGCGTAATGAGTAAACTGGTTAGGTTGCCTAGTGCCTATATCAACCTTTTCAAAGTCCAAAGAGTCAGCTATAGTTTCATAAAAGTCACCAGACGCTGCTGTAGTAGGACTAAGTTGTCCTTTGAATCTTCTTGTCATGTTGCGTATTCTGTCACTACTTTGCTCCTTTGCCTTTGTAAGCACAGTGTTACTGATATACTCATCAAAGTGAGATGCCAAGTTATCTCTTATTTCTCTAGATACAGTTTCATAAGCAGCCTTATCAAAGAAAAAAGTAAAGTCTATATTAGAGTCTACATTCTTTCTTTGTCTTACAGCATTTCTTCTTTTTCTCAACTGAGAACCTTGTGGTCCATCGTTTACTCTTAGTGTCTGCACATGTCTGTCTAGCTCAAAACTAGCGTCATCTAGAATATCTTTTGCGTTTCTTCTAAATGCTTCTACTGGCCCATCAATATCTATATCTGGAAACCCCGGATGTTGATAGGGTACTTTTACATAACCAAGTCTAGCCATTATCCCACCTAATCCACACTACCCAAGTGAGCCAATCTCCTTAAGTTAAACTCACCACGTTCTCTTAGTGTGGACCCACGCTCCGACCCGCCTGTAGTTTGGAAGGTTCCTTCATCCTCCATATAGTAAGCTGATGCTAGGTCAGCGCATATCTCTCTTAATACATGAGCCATCTCTCCTTCCTGTACTGTCACACCCGAAGCATGGTCATGGCTAAGACCAGTTACCCCTGTCAAAGTATTAGCACTGTTACCAGTCCACACAAAAGAATCACCATCAACGTTACCATTACCTGTGGTGCTGAAACCAGATGAATCTGCTACTGGTATAGATGTAGCACCAGCACTAAGCGTACTTGTTGTTGTAGAGTCAGCTATGCTCTTAGACGGCACATCTCTACCATAATCTCTGAACATCTGGTCTATATCTATAGAGGCTCTGCGAATGCCTGTTGTCAAACGAGAAGACGCCTGTGTTCTTTGTGCGCTGTTTAGACCCAATCTGGACCCAACATCAGCATTACTACAATAAGACGCCATAACTCAAAACCACCAAAAAACCTGTAATCATAACATAAAGCATACGCTTCTGCAAGTTGTTATACGTTAAGAGTGACTTTTCAACATTTTGCACACGAACAGTAATGTCAGTACACCATCTATACCAGTCATCTGCATCCATGTTATCACATCTGAGTAGAAAGACCCATAGCACCTGCTACTATTGCTATCAAGGTAAAAATAATTTTTTGCATGTTAGCCATGTAGGAGCCTATCAAACCGTTTGTTATCTCTAACTCGGTAGCAACCTTAGTAAGACCAGTCTTCATATCCATTTGCGATTGTACTAACTGCTCTATAAGCCTCTCATGTCTTTCGACAGTTTGCTCTATGTTATCTAATCTTATGTCATTTATGTCTGTCACTTACTCGCCATCCTTGTATGCCTCTAGGCGGGCAACAAGGTCAGCTTTCTTACCGCTAACAGAAAGACCAGCTTCCTTTAGCATAGCTTTTAGCTCGGCAACATTGTGAGAATCAAGAGTCTTCTCAATCTTCTCTACTTCTTCTTTTGCCTCTGCAACCTTTTCTTTTACTTCGCCCATAGAGTCAATGACTTCATCAAGGGATATTTCACCATCTTCCATCATCTTAGCATACTTTTGTTTGGCCCATGCCGCTATACCAAGAAGTGCGGCTATAGCCAGCAATATGACCTCTATGTCATCTAGTATCGAAGATGACTCAGCGACACACTCTATGGTTTCGTTCAGTGCATTGTAGCAAATCTCTGCTGTTGTATTTTCACTCATTTTATTCACGCTCGTATATTATTTGTGTTACTGCGGAAAATGGAATGACGCTAAAAGGTTTCGTTGCTCCTACCCGATATATTTTGAACCCATGAGGTGTTTCTTCAATGTTTACATTACCATATGATTTTTCGGGAGGACGATAAACAATTTTACCTTTTCTCACCCTATCCTCTACAGACACACTTGTATGAAAACATGACTTATACTTAAGGGGATGGTAACAACAAACCAAGCTCTATAAGCTCATCTATAGCATCTTGATAAGATACATACTCAATAAGGTCACAAGTCCACTCCTCATATGTATAACCAACATCATACTTGTTGTATGTGTTGTTAGATACATATACTATGTATCCGTTAGTTTCTTCTTTGTAGTACAGCTCCACCCACACCCTATTACCATGCTCGGTGATGTCCTTGTGGAGAACAGTGCCTTCTATCTCATAACAGGATGTTGGGTCTATCATTGTACCCGGCGGTGTTGATGGCACAGAGCCAAAGGACAAGAACAGCCCTAGCACTATTACGGCAAAGAAAAAGTTGGCAAAGGCATCGCTATCGCTCATAAAAATCTATGACAAAAAGTGTCGTATAGATATTATCTCCATCTGGGTCCTTCAAACCATCCGACAAGGCTAGTGCGAGAGCCTTTGGTAATAGGGCTAACGCCATGCTCTAGATAGGATAGGAAACATATGATACTACCCTGCTTTATCAAAGCCTGTGGGTCTGGGTTCTGTGTGTGCGCAAAGGAAAGAATACCACCCTCATACTCCTCTGGGTCAGTTAGTTGTACGACAATACTAAGTTTCCTGTGCCTACCATCCTGTCTGTTAATGTCTACATCATGGTGCATGTCATACTTGTGTCCGACATCTGCGTACTCAGTAAACTGTAGCGGAGGTAGAACCGTTATCATAGTCTGAAAGTATTGGTTGGCATCCAAAGCTATGTGCTTGAATACGTCGTGCATTTCCTTGTACATGTCGTTGTTCTGTAGCCAGCGTATCTGTGTCTTTCTGTGTCCCTCGTTACCATCAAAGGTCTTTGCCTTTTCTGGCTCCGTTTGTCTGCCAGCTTCTATCCACCTCTCACAAGTAGCCTTATCTAGAAACTCCTCGTAAAGAAGCCAGTTTGGGTGTTGCATCATGATGTCAAATCACGCCTAGTATATTTAACAGGTATGCAATTTACAATACAAATGTGTATTCTATATCTACCTGCGCACTAGCACTACCACCTGCGCTAGTGGCAGTACATGAAACTTCGATATGCCACACATCATTGACTGACGGGAAGACAAAACCGCCTTTACCACCACCGAATGTTAGTCTGGCTTTTTCGCCTACCCCATCATCAGCACCAGAAAAACCAAGAGAATCTTGAGAGGTTGATGCTGTTCCTATTATAGAAGTAGTACCGGCTGATAGGCTGGTGTTGCTACCTGTAGTTACGTCCCACAAAAATGTAGTGCCAGAGGGTATAGTACCATCTAAGAAACCACCAAACTCCAAAGTTACAGCGGCTGCACTACCGGTGTAATTACTGCTTAGAGTACCTATGTTTATGTCGGCTGAGTAAGTACCACTACTGAAGCTACTACCATCATGATTAAACTGTGCGGATATAGATTCCTCGTTTTCCTGTATATCAACGGCATCGGTATTACCACTACCGGAAGAAGGGTTAAAATCTAGTATTCTCAAACCTGATGGTGCGGCTGGTGAAGCATTCGCTGTCTTTAGTTGCTGTGCGACACCAGCGACACCTATCATTATCGAAGCCATCTCAATCACCCGATGTATATCCAAGTATTAGTGGCAACCGCTACATAGGTTCTAGCAGTCTCATCGGACATAGCAGCGTGTGCCGTCCATCCCGAAGCGATGGAGTTTGATGTACCAAGTCCGGGTGTTGCAGAACCACCCGTGTTGTTGATGATTGTAAACTGCTGACCCGACTCTGCTGTTGCAGGTAGAGTCAGTGTACCTGCTGTCCAATAGACATATGAGCCGGATTGAGCATCTGTGAGTGTTGTGTTGGTTGATACTGACTTTACCTTAATCTTTAGAGCCTTGATTCCGTTTGAATCTCCCTTTATCCAAGTATGATTACCGTCACCAGATGAAATGGATATTTGATGGTCGCCTGTTGCGGTATCAACATCAGCAGCACCTATGACCAAGTTACCTTCACCAGAAGTAATGTTATTACCAGCAGTCCAGCCAAGTGCTATATTGTGGTCGCCAGTTGTAGGTGATAGTGCTTGAAACCCAATAGCAGTGTTATTATCAACACCATTACCTGCACTACCTATGGCTCCGAAACCAACAACAGTATTACCAACCGCTCCGGTTCCGCCTGATTCCATAGCGTTTGCACCGATAACCGTATTTTTGTTTCCGGTTGTAATCCCACTACCTGCATTATGTCCTAGCAACACATTTCTATGTCCAGAATTTATCGCATCACCAGAATTATTTCCTAAAGACAAGTTGTTATCACCAGAAGTCAATGCGGAGAATACATTTTTCCCGATACCTATATTGTCACTTGCCGAACTTAATGTTCCCGTTGTCGGGGCTGAACCATCACTATTAGTTTGTATGAGAAGTCCATCTGTGAAATTAGTTGCATCCATTGTTACATCATCGAAAGAGCTTATAGAGCCGGATGCCCCTGCTGGACCTGCTGGTCCGGTAGGCCCTGCTGGTCCGGCTGGACCCGTAGGACCGGCTGGACCTGTACCACCATCGCTACCGTCGCTACCTGCGGGACCGGTGGGACCGGAGGGACCTGTCGGCCCCGTTGGACCGGTAGGTCCAGTAGGTCCTGTTGAACCATCACTTCCGTCCGACCCCGCTGGACCCGTAGGACCAGTGGGTCCGGTAGGACCTGTCGCACCTGCTGGTATTGAGAAAGCAAAGACCTTAGCGGTATCTGGCCCGCTTGCCGTTACCCCTATAGGACCAGTGCTTGCCGTTGGTGTACCGAAACCTGCTGCGGTTCCAGTAGGTCCTGTGGGGCCTGTAGGTCCGTTAGGACCTGTCGGTCCTGTAGGTCCGGTAGGACCAGTTGGTCCGGTACTACCATCGCTACCGTCATCTCCGGCTGGCCCAGTTGGTCCGGTAGGACCAGTAGGACCCGTAGGTCCTGTAGCACCAGCAGGGATAGAGAATGCGAATACTTTAGCGGTGTCGGGACCACTGGCAGTAACACCAATAGGACCGGTAGATGCGCTTGGGGAACCGAATCCGGCTGCCGCACCAGCGGGACCAGTTGGACCTGTTGGTCCTGTCGGACCCGTACCGCCATCTGAACCATCACTACCAGCGGGACCTGTTGGTCCACTAGGCCCGGTCGGTCCAGTAGGCCCCGTTGCTCCGGCAGGTATGCTGAAGGCAAAAACCTTAGCCGTGTC
>CEUO01017297.1_pt1 | contig 11587 bp, 5 predicted proteins | sample 531391 | NCBI WGS metagenome assembly CEUO01 (sample SAMEA2622799, study PRJEB7988) | marine metagenome | isolation source: saline water (ENVO:00002010), including
TGCTTTACTTAGAAGACAATTAAGAACTGGTCAGCCAGCTGTAGAAGAGGCTCCTGTAGCAGAAGAGGTGATGGTTGAAGAAGCGTCTCAACCACAAACTATGTCTACTAGCACTATTAATCAATTAGAAAATGAAGCGCCTAAACAAAAAGGTTGGTTTGGTAATAAAAAATCGTAAATAATATATGAATTTAAGTGAGGCATACGATTTAATAGATTTGCTTTTAGATAAAGCAGATCAGCCTTATTTTACGACTACAGAGAAAAATAAATTTTTAAATTTATCTATCTCTGATTTTGTTAATATGCATTATCAAAAGATGACTGCTGATGAGGACTCTAGAAGAGCCTTGGCTGGATGTATAGATGAGCGTAAGTTTAACATGACTAATGTTGAATTAAAAGCTCATACTTATCAGGGCACTAATGGCGGCAAAACATATCCTATGCTTTCAAATAAATATCCTAACAACTTTCAGAATAAGGCTGGGTATGCTAAATATTTATATTATAAATTACCTAAACAACATTTATATGTTTTGCAAATTTCTGCTGGTACTTGGAATTTAGACGAGATATTAGAAACGTATGTAGGATATCCAGCGGGTGTTTATGGCAGTTTAGATAGCAACGATGTTGCAAGATATCCTTTAAAGCCAGTTAAAAATGTTTCAATTAGAGAGTTTTATGAAGACGACAACGATCCGTTTAACTCTTCTGGAAATAAAGATGAAATACGCTGGGCTTACGAAGAAAACATGATTGTATTTAATAATAACAAGCAGTCTATTTGTGAGGTGCGAATAAGAGCCATAACGCTTCCTACCTTGGAAGAGGCTTTTGAAGATATTGACGATACGTTTTATAATAAGCTTTCTTTTTCAGAGCACCATCAAAAGCAAATAATTCAAATGGCCGTAAAAAGAATGACGCAAGTTGATGTGGGTCTTATGACTCCACCGTCCTAATAAATGATATTTAAAGAGAGTTCTTTTGCTCCCTGCTGCAAGAATAGGTTGATACTAGAAATAGTTGAGGCCTATTTTTGTTTTATAAAGAAAAATTAACTAATTTTGTAACTACCTAAATTGCGCCTAATGATTACATTAAATGAAATAGCATATAATATTAAAAACCTTGCGTATGGAGGTAAAAATTCTTCAGAAAACAATATTACCACATCTCAAATAAAACATTGGATACATTATCATAGGGCAAAATTAATTGCAGATAATATTGATAAAGGCATTACTAATAACGAGTCTCTTTATCAAAATATGGATTTAACAGTGGCAAATTCAGTTAATAAAAATATTGCTCAATATTGGTTAAAATTTATTGGTGGCGCTACCACTGAAATGTATAGAGTGCTAAGCACCTCTGCCTTCGGATCTTTTGTGGGAAAACATCCGAGAAGCACACTCTATCTTTATGGAGAATGGCTGGCAGAATCTATAATATCTAATCCTGATAATCCAGGCTATCCTGATAACGGCTTCTCTCATATAAATGATTGGTATGGAGAAAACACTACCTCTTCGCAAAATAAAGGTGATTTTAGAAATTTTGGGAATCATAAGTTTTTTATACCAAGACCCTTACAGTTAAAAAATGATGCAGGAATAAAAGATGTTAGGATTACAAGAGGTATGCATAGAACTGACATTACAGATGGAGATACTGATACGGCATATAAAACAAACTTTATATCATTATATCGTAAAGAGTTTAATGATTATGATAAATATAATAAATTTACAAATAGAAAACATCCTTATTACACTCAAGAAGTAATGACAGACAGTACAAGAATTGTCACTACTACTGCAAACCCTGTAACTTTGGAGCCTAAAATTTTTGACACTTCTAATAAATGTGTATTATCTTTAGAGCAACTACAAGTAACTCCTAATTATCATGGGGGACTAAATTCTCCTGGCGAATATAATGTATATTGGAAATATATGGGTAAGGTTAGTGCAATTTTAGAAAATCCAACTGATATTGACACAATGTGGTCCCTTGAAGACATTAGAAACATTGCTCTTCAAAATCTAGCTGTAGATGTTAGTTTATCCGAAATAAAAAGAATTAAATGGGATGATTCAGAAAATCCTTATCCAATCCCTATGGAATATGTAAGCGATTTAATACAAAGAGTTATACAAATAGAAATGCAAACAGAATTAAAAACCCAAGCAGACGAAGTAACTGATGGGATAGATGATAATATAAAAAGACGTGGGGCACAAGCACAAAGATAAATATATATCTTTAAAAGATATTTATAAAAATATTAAAAGTGTATTTTATAAAAATATAAATTATAAAATATATTATAGTATAATTAAAAGGTTTTTTGAAATACTCATAAGAGATGCTTCTGAAAGAAATCATCAAGTGTTTCTTCCAAATAACATGGGCTATGTTTATGTAGATGAGAAGCCTCATAAAAGAGCGTTTCATGTTAGAGTTGATAATAAAGCCACTAAAGAAGCGGGTAAAATTGTTAAATATAGAGTTCCTATATTAAATGATTATTATAAAAAATTAGTTTGGGTTAGACCAACAAAATATAGAAGTTGTAAAATAATGCCTTTAAGGTATTTAAAAGAAATAATAAATAAAAATTAAAAATTATGGCAGATACTGATTTAAATGCGGCCACCCTTACGGTAACAATAACAGAAGCCTTAGCTATAGGTCACGATAATGGATCTTCAGATAGTTTAGATTTTGCTCAAACTTATACACATACTTTTGGGAGTATTATTAATACTTCAAAAAGAATTATAAAATTAGCAAATACAAATTTGACTGAGGTTGCTACTTTTGGAAGTGATACGGCAGATGGCGCCTTTGTGAGAGCAGACGTAAGATATATAAGAGTAACTAATTTAGACGGTACAGATGCTCTACAGGTTGGTTTAGACGATGAGGCGTCTGATGCCGCTTATACATCTGTTGCTCCAAATACTAGCATTATGTATACAGGAACAACTGTAGAAGGGGGTAATGGCGGAACAACATTAGATAATGCAACAGCATTAAAGGTAAAGGGTGTTGCTAATCATCAATTAGAAGTATTTATAGCTTCTGTATAAAATAATAAATTATGCATATACATATAGATAGAGTTTTTACAACTGTGGCTAGAAATCTAGGTTTAAAAGATTTTTCTAGATATACAAATAATTGGATAGAGTGGGCTTATGAAGCGGAAAAGCTTATAGGAAGCAGGGATACTTTTGTTCAAAAAGAAGCTACATATAATGCTTCTGGATCAAAAGCCACAGGATCTATAGTTTTTGCATCTAATCCAAGCTCTGGAGACTCTATAAGTTTAAATGGAACAAAATTATATTTTAGAAATTCTTCAGATTTAGGCAAAGCAAAATCTCCTAATGAAGTTGAGATAGGAAATAGTTTATCCGAGACTTTAGATAATTCACTAGCGCAATATGGTTTGATACAAAGTTTAACGGGGTTTATTTTTCCTAAAGAAAAAGAGGGGAAATATCTTAAATCAGCAATCTATAATTATCCAGAATCTTTAAATATTGCTAATTATGCTGTTGCTGAAAATCTTATTGAAAATGGTACTTTTTCATCTTCAAGCGACTGGACTGTTATTAATGATAGTGACACAACAGGAACTATAAGCGGAGGAGTTTTTACTGTTGAGCAAGACGGAGCCACAGACGGATATTCTAGGCTTATACAATCAGAAACACTAACGGCTGGAAGAACTTATGAATTGTCTTTTAGAACCACTCAAAATGTTCTATCGGTTGGTTCAGGTATAAAAATATATAATTTTTCAGATAGTTTATATATTGGAGCTCCAGGAAATGAAATGAAAGATGAGGATGGAAATTTTGTAATAACCCACGGGTATAACGGTGTTATAAGTTCTACTTTTGTTTCTGACGGAACAGGAGGTATAGAAATAAGAATTTATACTTTTAATGATGATGATAAGATTATTATTGATGCGGTTAGATTAAAAGATGTTACAGATATTGCTTCAAATACATTAACAATTACAGCAAAAGAGATAGGTGCGCAAGGCAATAATTACACACTGTCTTCCGATAATTCAAATGCTAAAGTAAGCGGATTGACATTAACAGGAGGAAAAGGAATATACAGAAACCAACAAATAGTATTGCCAGAAAATACTGTTAAATTGTTGGGCGTTAGAGTGGGTACTGATGACTCTACTTATGAACACGCCTCTATTAAAAAAACCTCAGCGGTGCATAGAGGCAGGGTAGGTAAAGAGATAGACGATTCTCAACAAAGAGCGTTTAGATATTATTTAGAAGGAAATAGATTAAACATACAGCATGATAGTTTAGATGAAATAACAATTGTATATTTGGCTTATCCTACAGATGTAAGGGGATGGCCTATGATAAAAGAAGGGCATGAAACAGCTGTAGCTCAATATATAATGTGGCAAATGAAGTTAATAGAGTTTTATAATGGTAAATTGCCTCAGTATATTACAAAAGAATTAGAAAAAAGATGGTATGTGTTGTGTGGTAAGGCAAGAGGAGATGACAGCATGCCTACATCAGAAGAGCTAAAACAAATTGGAAATATGTGGAATACATTAATTCCTATAACAAATGATAGAAGTAGTTTAATAGATTTCTAGAATGGCTAAAAAAAATAAAGAAAGAAAACAATCTTCAGCTAAAAAAGGGGTTTCAAAACCAGAAAGTTTCACTCATGGAATGGTAAGTGATCTTGATCCGCATTTTCAACTACAAGGTAGTTATTCAGATGCTAAAAATATTAGGTTAACAAATTCAGAAGGAGATACATTTACTGTAGAAAACATAGAAGGTAATAGTTTGTTTGTTGATTTAGCCACTTATCATATTGATACTCTTCCCGACCAATATCAAACGAATGCCTCATATCCAACATTTTATGATAGAGGGCCAGAAGATGATATCGCCCTTTTGACTAATCAAGAGCTATCTAATAGATGCTCTATTGTAGGACATGTGTCTTATGCTAACCAAATGTTATTAATAATAGTTGGAAGATTTGAATATAATAGAGGGGGAGGAACGCCTTTTGTAGAAGAAAAAGACAGAACAATATTTTTAATGGTTGATTTTGACCATGAAATGAAGGTCACTCAAGTTACAGATATGAGGGTTTGTTATGGAGCATCTGGAAATCAATATCCTGATTTAAATATGGATTTAGATGTTCCTGTTAGAGTGGAGCATATTGTTGAGAATGACAAAATATCTAGAATTTATTGGACAGATAATAAAAATTCATTAAGAACCTTAAATATAAAGCAAGACAGATTAGATCTTTTAGAGACAACATCTTTGGACATAACTCCACTAATGAATCCTGCACAACCTATTTTATCTACTACTATTTTTGGCTCTTTACCTGTGGGGGTATATCAATACACTTATAAATATATTGATGAAAATGGAGGGGAATCTAATTTTTCTCCATTAAGTAATATGTACCATACTTCAGATCAATCTTTTGGAAACTCTACTTTGTATGCGGGAGGACCTAAAGGAAATTTAGGAACACAAGGATTTCAAATTAATATTGAAGATGTAGACCAAAACTTCACTCATGTAGAGCTATATTCATTATTTTATGATTCTCAAAATTCACCTCCAAGAGTTTCTATTGTTGCTAGAAATCAAGTAGACGGAGCCCTTGTTTCTTTTCAGCACACAAGCTGGAACAACGAAGTAGAAAATGGTTTAGAAGAAATATTAATAGAATCTAATACGTTTGATGTATGTAAAGATATTGCAATCAAAGACAATATATTGTTTGCTGCTAATTTAAGACAAAAAAGAAATTTTATTTCTGAAAAAGAATGGAATGTAAAAGTTTTAAGATATAGAAGAGTAGCTGGTAACAGCTCTATATTAGACGCAATGTTAACTACTAACGATCCTACAATAAAACATTATCAAGCAAATGCCAGCGGAGATCCTGTAGAAATTAATAGCGCTCAATACGAATACGGTGTTTTGGATGAGCACGGATTTCGTTGTGGATATGGAGAATTATTAGGAGATCCAAACGGAATGTATCCCGCCACATCAAATGAAGATCATTTTAATTATGATGGAACTATAAATACTCCTATGTGGACAACGGCTATAGAAAACCAAAGAGGAGCAGCAAGTGGTGGTCATGCAAAATATCAAACACTCTTTTTATATAAATATCTTTCTGACAGAATGACTTTAGGAGCAGAAAGTTTTAATTATGCAAGCAATGGATTAGGCGGATGTCGTGTGTCTTTTGGATTAGAGGAAAAAATTGCAGATACTTCTCAAAATGCATTTACATCTCCTTATATCTCTTCGGTGAGTACTGGAGAGACATTGCAAACTGATTATTCAACTGTTTTTGGAACAGCCCCGTCTCCTTCGGGCAATACTGTATTTAAAACATCTATGTCTTTAGGAGGATCAAAAGACCCTCATTTAGCTGGAGACAGAAGAGGATATCAAAGAGGGGAGGTTTATAGATTTGGAGTACAGGTATATGATTTAAATGGTTCTCCTGGTAATGTATTGTGGATTGGAGATATAGAAACACCTCATCAGCACGATTTAAATAGAATGATTAACATCAAAGACGATGCTAATGTAGGTTCTGGAGGCTATACGCCATTTAGGCCAACGCCAAGCGGTACGGTTAGCCCTGATGGAGCAATAAGCCTGGTAGACGCTAAACAGATAGTGTCTCATGAAAAAATAGGAGATTTTAGATTATCATTTGTTTATGGCCATACTGTTCCTCCAGTAGATGTAGAATGGTTTTCTGGTAGAATTTCTACTTCTTACAAAGACTTAAGTGCATATGTAAAAAGTGATGGAAACCCAAGAGGGACACTTCCTAATGATGGTACTCAAGATAATGCTTATTCTGGAAAAGTGAAAGCGGTTCCAGCTATGGATGGCGATACAGGAGGAGCAGGAGCTGATGGTCTACACGATGATATTCACTATTTATTTGACTTATGCGTTAATTTTGAATTCCTTATTCCAGATGAAGTTTGTAAAAAAATATCAGGATTTAGGGTTGTGAGAGCGCAAAGAAATGAAGAAGATAGAAGAATAATACAACAAGGATTATTAAATCAAACGGCTCAATATGGAAATGCAAAATTAGGACCAAAATACGGCTACTCAGTTTCCAGATTTTCTCAAAAAGACAATGAGGCTTTTGGAGATGATCCTGTTTTTGTTAATCAATATATAGATAATGGAGGCGCTAATTCAGGTCCAAATCCAACGTTTACAGAACAACCTGAATATAATGTTTATTTGAATGGATATTTAGGTTTAGCCGAAACCTCCCATATGGCTTTTTATGATTCAAGCGTAACTGACGGTAAGGTAACCGCAGGAGGAAATACAGACGGAACGGTGTTTTACTGGCCAGAAAGAGAAGATGCTAAATATTATAACTCAGGCGGGGCTAGACACGCTAGGTTTACAGGTCTTAATACTAGTGCGGGAGGACCTGGAACATATGGAAATCACTTTAGGCATAGTGGTTATTTTGGAAGTTATGATAAGCTATCTCAATTCAGAGCTTCTCACCTTGACTCAAACGTTTTAAATGAAAGTAATTTAGCGCAAGTTCACCAACACATTAGCGGCACAGTTTTTACTTTAGACAGTCCTGATAGTGCGTTTGGAATAAGACCATACATATCTAGAGAAGGAGATATATTAAGAATAGATGATATTTTAAAATTAACTGATGAGGTTAGATATGAAAATCGTCCTGGCGGGAGTAATAATCCTTTTTCGTTCTACTCTCATTGTCAGCACAAAACTCAATCAGACTTAACTACTTCTGAGCAAACAACTCATCATTGGAACTATAATAGTGGAAATGAAAACTGGAAGCCCACTAGCACTGATCAAACCATGGAAAAAAGCTTGGCTTTTTGTACTAGAAAAAATATAGATAAAGATTATAGTATTCTTATAGGAAAATATTATTCGTATGAACCTTATATGGGTATGGGATGGGAATTAGAAGGCGGAAAGGTTTTTTGTAATAACCCCCAGGGAGATTCTAACACTAGACCTAATCGGAATTACGGATGGTCCCTGCCTATATCTAACGCAAAAGAAATTTCTGATGGAGAAATAGTTCCAAATGGATTTTTTAAGATATCTCGTAAAGTAAAAGAAAGTCTGGTTTCAGGATTTTCAAATAACACTTTGGGCTTTGTAAATCAACATGCTAATATCCCAGATGGTCAAAGCACATATGTAAATAACTCCTACAATTCGCTTATTACAAGAAACTTTGCTTTTGGTGCCGTAAGAAAAGATCTTCCTGCAAATAAAGGCATGTTGGCAAGCGATGGACAGCAAACAACAATAAAAGAAGAAGATTATAATTACGACACAGTATCTACTCTACAAATGGGATTAAGAAGTATTTTAATTGAAATAGATAATAGATGTTCTGTAGTAAAAAAGAGTGGTCCTGATACATCGTTTTTTGAGGCGCTTGGAGAAAGCGCTACCCGCCCTCAAAGACATTATAGCGCTTGGTTTGCCCCATTTAATATATCAGCTTTATGCGAGCAAGGAGAATTTCTGGGCGTAGACAATAGCAACAATTCTGGAGGTAACGTGGCTGGCGGTTATAATAGTGCTGGTGAATATCCGTTAAGGTCGGGATGGTTAAACGCAAACGCACAAAGAGGTATAGCTAATACTAATATAGGAGATGAAAACCCAGGAAACGGAATAAAACAAACACTACCAGCTGGAGGAGATAAAGTTCCTTTTAAATTTTTATGTTCTATAGTTAGAAAGGTGGTTCCTTATGGGGGGTATAACAAGGGAGCTATAGATAAAACAAGATATATTCCTTGTGGTAATTTTCATCGTGTAGGAGACTCTACAAATGTAACTCAAGGCCATGTATCTCAAGTGTTTGGCGGAGATACTTTTGTGAATCTATATTCTCATCAAAAAACATCTGCTCCGTATATGAAAAAATCTGCTGCTAGATGGCAAATTTTCCCTGTAGAATCTTATGTAAATACAGATATGAGAAGTGGATTAACATTAAATGCGGGTGATACAGTAGTAGGAAAAGATATGAACCAAGCTCCTTATAGCAATGATTGGCTTTATAATAGTATTTATTCACAAGAGAATAATATAAAATCTGGATTACTAGTTGACGAAGAGACTTTTGAGGATAGTTTAAATTTGCCATATGAAATTGCTTATTCTAATACAAAAATACTAGGGCAAAAGTCAGACGCTTTTAGGCAATTTCCTATTAATCAATTTCATGATATGGAGGGTCTTTATGGAGAGATTAATAGAATAATAAACTTTAAAAATGAAATATATGTATTACAAGATAGCGCCTTTTCAAAGCTTCTTGTAAATCCAATGTCTATGTTAAGTGATGACGCGGGAACTTCATTATTTACAGGCACAGGAGAAACAGTAGAAAATCATATTTATATATCAACTAAATATGGATCAAGACATAGATTTAGCGTAGCAATGAGTGAAAAATCACTATATTTTGTTGATAGTAATTTCGGCAGACTATTTAAGTATGATACAGAAAAACTTATTTCTTTAGGAGATGCTTTAGGCCAAAGAAATTATTTAAAATACATAATTAAGGAATGGGAGCAAAGGTCGTTTAGGGCGTGTACAGTTAGCGGACATACTACACATCCAAATTTTCAGGGGATGCTAGACAGTATAGAAAAACCAACAGATAGTAGAAATTATTTATCAGATAATCCGCTAAACTTTTTAGGAATAACTTCTATATATGATTTTAAAAATAAAGAATTATTAGTTACTTTTCATAATTCTGCTTGGGCTAGCAAAGACAAAAAAAGACAAGTGTTTGCAAGGCCTTGGGACAACCACACTATGGGTAATGCTTTAGATGGAGAGCCAGTAGGAATATCAGAAACGTTAGTTTATAGTGAGGCTATAAACGCCTTTACCTCTAAATATAGTGTGGCTCCGCCTCAATGGCTTGCGGGAGGACAAGGATCTTTTATATTGTCTCCAGAAAATGAGATTAATGTTAACTCAATATCTAATTTTGATCAAGATGACGGGCTTTCTGGGACCTGGACTAATGTGCCTTATTATGCTTACGGAAGTAATGATTCTTATTTTTTCAAAAACAGAAGATGCAACCCTTTAAGATTATGGATATGGGATAAACATGAAGAGCAAATTAAAACTAATTTCTTTGGAAAAAAAGATGATATTTATGAAAGGCTTAGTAGCTTTACCTCTCCTATAACTGGAGCTGTTGAAACTACCAGTAGTAATGTTGAAATACATCCTATAGTGCCAACGCATGCAGGAAATAAATATGTAGCAGAAGAAAGTTATGTTGAAAAGATTATAAATTCTGAGGCAGCTAACAGTAAGATATTTGATAACGTACAAAATGTAATGACTCCAAAGCACGTGGAATATAGCTTTATAGATTATACTACAGACATCACTCATGATACTATAAAAACAAAAAATACGATAGATAATAAAACAGAATTAATAGACGAAACAGAACAATTGGTAATAAATAGAAGATGGGATTTTAATGAAACGCATGATGGATGGAAGTTCTATGAAGATTATGTTGATGATTATTCTATGTCAGCTACTCCTGTTATAAATACAGGCCTAAATACTCCTGTTACAAGTATTAATTATATAGGGGGCGCGATGTTTGATGGTAAATATTTCTTTTTTGATGAGTCTACAATGAATACTATGTTGGGTAATTCAGACTGGAATAATACTGTTGTAAATTTAATTCAAGAACGTACTGGGGTTGTGGTGTGGTCAGGAGAATGTAAGTTGTGGGATTCTACAAATGTTAACTCCACGCCTACAGCTGGAACAGGAAACTCTCACGGAAGAAGAAATTCTGGCGCAGCTGCTGGACAATGGCAGGTTGGAGATCTTTTAAAAACATCTTTAACGGGATCTTCTGTAACTTTAGAATATACAGGGGCGGGATGGTTTTTAAGCCCAGAAAAAGGAGAGCATTTGAGTATTCCTGGAAAATACAATAATATAATAAGGATGAGGCTTAAAAGACTAGTTGCAGGAGTAGGATGGGACGGTCGTATACAATGGAAAGGATATGATCCTATAAGAAGAAAACAAGGAGATTATTTATTTTTAAATAATAATAATGCAAGATCAAGAGTAATAGCTGAGCCAGGATCAGAAATAGATGATGGATTTATAATTATTGAATGGGACATGTCTGGAGCTGGAGATGCTAACGGCAGATGGGACGACTGTATTATTGAGCAAATATGGGTTCGTCTTTCAAAAGATGACTCTTCTAAATTTGAAGTTGATTGGATAGAAATAGGAGGCTTAAAGGCGCATAAATATATAGACGGAGTATTAAGAACTCCTTTAAGAACAGAAAAAAGCACACATAGAACAAGAGGAACTTATGCAAAAATAAAATATACAGCAAAAACTACAGAAAAATTTAATATCTTTGCAATACTTGCAAAGTATAGAAAAAC
>CEUO01094374.1_pt1 | contig 11586 bp, 9 predicted proteins | sample 531391 | NCBI WGS metagenome assembly CEUO01 (sample SAMEA2622799, study PRJEB7988) | marine metagenome | isolation source: saline water (ENVO:00002010), including
GCTTGTTCGTAACCCTGTGCATAGAACTTTAAAAAGCCTATGCCTTTATCTATTACAGAAAGCAATGTAGTTGCAGAGTAGCTAAATGCATCTAAAACAGGCTCATTATCTACAAGCAGCACATAGACTCTACCTAACGCAGTATCTACTTTTTTAGCCATGTATTTAGGTTCTGTTATTTGGATTTTAGCCAACTCTTCATCCCTTCTTTCATAATCAATAGTAAGAACTGCCATTGCTTTAAACTACGATTGCCTTTACGTCTTTCTATCTCTAGCAAATCTTTAAAGTCGTCCCATATCTCATATGGTACTGTGCCACTTATAGGCTGTCCGTCTTTACTAGTAACTTCTATACTTTTAAACTTTGTCATCTTTCGCTCCTGTTATTTCCTTAAACTCTTCTATTGTTACATCTTTTTTAACGTAAATTTTACCTGATCCATTACAATCCATACAAATGTAAGTACACAGAGAACCATCAAAATTTAACTCTAATACGATCCCATTATCGCAGTAGCAGTCCTCTTCTATTGTAATGTTAATTTTCATTATTTCCTTTAATTTATTGAGAGCGCTTTAGAGTTTTTATTTTTTCTAGGCTTTATTATCCCCTATGTCGAGCTGCAACTTCTAGCCAGCTAATGCATTATGATATATTAAACATCTAGCCTTGTTGGTTTGCGCTCTCAATTCTGTTTACTCATCCATTCCGAAGACAGCATAAACCATCATGCATCCCCAAACTAAATAAATTAAAATATGCAGTATTTGTAATGTTAGGCTGCTTAAAATAATCATAATGTTACCTCTTTTCTATTATCCATAGATATAGTATACATATAATTATATTTAAAAACCAAAATATTTTTATGATAAAGTGTTAATAAAGTTCAGTCATCGAGAGGTCAACGTCATATTTTGCATATGCTGTTTGCCTTATAGATGGCGATTTATCTAGCTTATATACGCCAAAATTGGCTGGATAATTCTCTTGATTTGGTGAAAATATGAATGGTAAAGTACCATTTGCAGTCAATCTTACTATCTTATTGTATAAATCTTCGCCAGCAGGTAATCCATACTGGTCAGGAAAGCTAACATTATAGTCAGTATAGCCATATCCTCGCTCGTGAAGTCTTTGTGGAAGCACGTCAGAATCTTGCAAAAATGCATAATTTAGCCTGTATTTCCTTCTACCTTGCCTGTGCATATTAGCAGGATATTTAACAGGTAGATCCTTTAAATCAAAGCCTGTAAGAGTCCACTTAGGCAATCCCCAGTCAGGTATAGTAGTAGATTTTCTTTTCTGTATCGTGTGTCCTGCTTTTGTTTTTTGTTTTATAACATCAGCGCTCCTTCCCATAGATAAAGACATTGTAGGCTGTGCAGAGATAGTTTGACTAGAGCCTAGAAATACAGAATTAATCATAATACTTTCGTATGAATTTGCATAATTTCTGCCTTGCTTTAAATACATTCTTAGCTTTATTTGTACATATCCTGAGAACTGACCGTTACCAAATGAAGGATCTGTCATATCTATTAAGCTAAATCCGTTATGATTAAAGGTATGCTCTTCCTGATTTTTATTCCAGTTTATGCTAAAATTAACTGCAGAATCGCCATATATTAAATTATCGTAATTTCCCTGCGTGCCATAAAAATCTATCTTTTCTACGCTATCGCTTAAATTATGTCCTAATATTCCTATAGTAGAGAATAGATGCATCTCGCTTTCAAATCTTCGAGTATCTAAAGTATATACCCACTCTACATAGTATTCAGATGATAGCTGTTCTAATGGTGAAAAATACTTCAAATCTGTAGGATTTATAGACAGTATATCGAAATACTTGTTATTGGCTTGTATATAGTTTCCTGCGCTATTAAATGCAGGTACTGACTCAGTAAAGCCTGATCCTTCATAAGTACCACCATTTGCAGCATGATACCTTTGAGGACTTCCGTTTATCATTCTATAAAAATTAGATCCGTTTGGTAAATTTGTATTCATTTGAAAACTAGAAATAGATCCTGCGTATCTTAAATAGTCAGTATAAGAAACGATAAATCGAGGATTATTTGGTACTTGATAACCCATTAAGTTTGCTCCGTTATGTTTAATTTTAAATCAAATATGTTATGCGCTACTTGACTGCTTTGAAATGTGTTTTTTTCAATTCTAGCTATTGCATATTGATCAGGATCGCTTGTCTGAGATTGGTGAAATATAAAAGGCTCAGAGAAACCGTTAGTCATATTCCAAACTCTGCTAGTAAAGTCGTTATTATTCCAAATTTGCCCCTTATCTTCAGGAATACCATCAGGATAGTCATCATAAATATTATCTGTGTCGTCTGTATAGCCTCCAGTTTGTGGAAAGTTATTAGCAGCTTCATTGACAGGAAACATGCCATGCGCACTCTCGTCATTATGTAAAACATTAAATGCCAAGCTCCATTTTCTAAAGCCTGTCATTATTCTGCTTTTATACCCTTCTAACCCTTGCAGGTTTGTATAATTTCTAAGGGATAAAAACGAACTGTAAGGCGACATAGTATTAGATCTACTTATACCATTATAACTCGTATTTTTAGTAAAGTTATTTACAAATTGCACAGAGTAATTCTTGATCGGAGTAGTTTCCATTGTATACTTTTTAGCTAATATTATTGCACCAATTCTCAAATCTCCATTATAGCTTTCATTTGCTGGATCAAATCTAAATCTAATAGCTCTATGATTATGACCATTACTGCCAGTTTGTGCAGGAGTATTAATTATTTTTACAATAGTCATACCATCAAATTGAGGGTATGTATAAAAACCATCTGCATTAGTCCCATTATGCACAACTTCCTGCGTATAGCTTTGATATTGCGTATCACTATTACCACCTGTATCTAGTTTAAATTTGTAGCCACCTGAACTCATATTATGACCTAAAATAATAACATGATCAAACATCATATTATCATCAGCTAGCTTATAAAAATCAGAATGATACCACGCAGCAAGCCAAATATCTAGAGTATTATTACCGTTTGCATTTGGACTTAATCTAATTTGATTATTGTGCTGCATACTTAAAACTGATTGAATATCAGTATCGCTATTATCATAATCAAACAAGCTGCCTACTCTAATAAGTGGATACCTGTCATTATCTCCATAATTAGCCTTAAAATCATTACCCCATAAGTAATTAGCATAGCTAACATAAAATGAAGGCTTTGCGTGTAACCCTTGATAATCTCCTTGATAAGCCATTATTTCTTAATCGCTTTTTTTATATTTCTGTTAATTATTTTCATTCTTTTTTTGTCCATAGGATCAAATATATTACCTTTTCCATCTTTTAAATATATATTTACAGCATCTTTACTATGCCTTGCTCCTGTCATAGCTTGGAAACTACCATGTCTATGATACTCTCCTACATACTCAGTTCCGTCTTTATAATAATACTCGCCACCATTTGTTCTTAAATTTTCTTTTATAACAGAATTATCAAACTGTTTAGAGCCTATTAAAAAACTTGCATCATAGTCTTCAGGATCTCCTAAAGCATCCATTATTTCAGTAGTTTCTTTAATTATACTAGTTTTAGGATGTTTTATTGTAGTATCTAGTTTTTTATTATCTCTGTCATAGCATACCATACTAGTAAATTTAACATCTCCTTCGTAAGCTAAAAGCGTTTCAGGATTATTAGCTTGCTGTATAGTTAATATTATTATTTTATTATCTCTCTGTATCATAACCCAGTCAGAAGGCGTTGCATCAAATGCTTTAATTTTACCTTCATACTCTAGCATAATTAAAGTAATTAATGAGCTAGATTCAAAGTAAACTATTCCGTCTTGGTATGATATCTTTGCTGTGTCTTTTGTCATTATGCACTCACTATAATATTAAGAAGTATAACCACATCTAAAATATTGATAATTCCATCATTATTTATGTCTGCTATAAGCATCTGTGTATCTGTTAGCGTGCCTTGCGTAATTCCATTAATTAACTGAACAATATCAAGAATATTTAATATGCCATCTTGGTTTATATCGCCATTAGGTACGATTGTTTGCAAAGCACCAAAAAAGTCAAACTGAAACTGCTCTGTATTAACTATAACAGCAGGATTATCTTCATAGTAAGCATCTGCGTAGAAGTAATAGCTGTATAAATTGTTTTGATGTATAGGTACTAGCCATCTAGTATTATCGCTGTCATATATTATACTAGATACATCAGTAGTAAAGTGAAGTAAAGGCAAATTTGCATTACCCCATGTGTCGCCTGACCAAGTATCACCAATAGAAGGCTCTTCTAAACTTATTTGCGAAGCTACTATAGATGCATTATATGATCCTATAGTTGTATCGAATATAATCATACCAACTCTAAAATTCAATTTCGCTGTTTGTGTATTTTGGAAATTAGGTATTTGCTGTATCTCTGTATATCCTGTTCCTTGCAGATCATCAGGATCATAACTTACATTGGTAATCAATAAATCATTGTAATTACCGACATAGGTTTGCCCTATAGTATCTCCTTGAAATACCTGCTCTTGCGTGCCATTTGGATTAATAGAGAAAAATCTTAAATCAATAACTGGAGCATCGTCTACTTGATCAGGATAAACGCAAGATCCGTCATAACCTGTAGCTTCAGGGTTATAGTTTAGCGCTGTCGGTATAGTGCAGCCTAAGATAGGAGCAGAAGTCCATCCACTAGCTGGCGAATAGCTACGACTCATCCAGCTCATAGTATCAAAGTTACCTAAATGATGCAACTGCTCTGCTTCTATAGTTATTTTATCTAAATTTTTAGAAATTTTTGTTATAATCCATAAAGGATATGCATACTGACCGTTTATTTTATATGATTCAGTATTATTCATAAAATCATTATAGCTGTATCTAACTCCAAAAAGGCTCATATTATCTATTTCTTGATCTATGCCTATGATATCACCAGTTTCTAAGTCTATTGCCTTAGAAAGTGGCACTACGAGCGTCGTAGTGTTGTGATAATTAGCGTAATACTGCATATTATACTCTGCTAAACTGTTAGCAGATGCTTCGTTCTGAATGTAAGGAGCTTCTATTTCTAAAATATTATCGTCATCTTGATCGTAAAAATTAACATCGTAATCAGAATTATGCGACGCTATATCATAAATTTCTGTCTGTTTTAAATACTCCTCTGATGCGTAATCATATCCGTATTTTACTAAGCATTTAGTGTGTATCTTTTTAGTCCTTCCAAACTTATAGGATATAATATCATTATCTAAAAAAGTTCTAACGCTAACACCATAGTCAGTCATATCAGGCGACGAAGGATCATAACTTTTTCTAATATTAAAATAACTTAATTGATTTCTGTGGTCATATTTTATTACAGAGTTACTTTGCTTAGATAGAGTTGTAAAAAAGTCAGCTACAGTCATATGCTCTATTAATGAAAAATCGTATAAATAATCTTCATTGTTATAAAACGTATATAATCTCTCAAACTCAGAAAAGCTAGTATCTGTAGATAATATATTGTTTAGAACTTCTGTTGCTATTTGTGTATATGCACGAGGTCTGCTAGAAGATGCCTCTATAAAATAGTGCTTATTATCAAAATTCTCAGCTATGCCATGATGCAAAAGCTCAAAATTATACAACCTCATCTCGTAATCTTTATCGCTATGACCTCCAATATATTGTTTTGCATCTACCATAGTATCATATGCTTCGCTATCAAATAAATAAGGACGCATAGGATTAATATCGCCAGTAGCTTTATTATAAGTAAATATGTTATATGTTAAGCCTAGATTTAAAACGCTAAATGCGTTCATTGTATTGAACCCCATACCACCATATGCCTGCTTATTATGAGGATCTCCTAAGCCTTGTAAAGAATGGTCTTTTACAGAAGGATGCAACTGTATAGCTCTTCTAAAGTTATTGTTAGCAGTATAGTCTTGCACCATATTATGCGTGCCGAAGTGGCAATTATCAAAGTCTTGAGAGCCTGAATGATCAGTAGCAAATCCTGATTTTAAGGAATCTCTACTAAATATCCTTTTTGCTGGAATCTTACCAGCAGTCGTTGTTGGATATTGATAAGATGTCGATGTTGTAGGATCATTTGTAACGCCTAGATCTATAGTAGTAATCGCTTTGCTTTGTTGCTCTAATCCATTTCTTATACCGTCAAAATACTCGCCTATAATCTGACCTGATTCATCGTCTGTAAATACAGGATCGTCAGGATCGGTAGAAGATATATGAGAGTCAGATTGTATTTCATTACTCCAAACCATTAAAGGAGGTCTAAAAGGAGCTATATTATTGCCAGCGTAGTTATATAATAAATACTCTTCTTTAAATCTCATAATTACAAAAGTTTTACATGGAATATTTGGCATTTTACCAAAATTAAACGTATATCCTACTTCTACAGGTCTATTACCCATCTCGCCAGCGCCATGCGTTGTATGCTCAGTTACACCTGAGTAAGTTCCTATCTGATGACGACCTCTAATTCTAACAAACTCGTCAAACGTATGATTTGCTAAAGCATTAGTAATCTGCTGCTCTGAGGGATCGGTTATTGTTGATACTGTGCCATCGCCAACATCTAAACCTATATCTACATCCATAGTAGCATAAACATCTGTATCACTATACAGCTCAGTATCTGCATCTTTATTTTGAAAAGCGTTCACAGAAATAGGCGTATTAATTGTAGTAATAGGAACTAAATTTGCTTGCACTAAATTGCCAGTCTTATTTGGATCTGTTTTAAAGTAGTAACCGTTACTCATACCTTCATAAATTCTATAGATATAAGTGCCTAAATTATCGTCAGATATTACGTCATCATTCCAATTTTCTGACCATCTTTGCGCCCAGTTATCGTCTATTTGCCAGCTATTATATGGCACTTTTCTGCCATCATCATCATTAGGAAAGTTAATATTAGGATTATAGTAATTTAAATTAACATAAGCCTCGTCTTCGTAAATATATATAGTGCTAGCTCCAATATTAATAGAGTTATCAATAGTTGCTTCATGTGGGAAATAGTTATTACCTGCAGTAGTATTTCCTTTATATTTTAACATAACATCATCTGCTGTCATATTCATTACATTATCTTTCTCAAATACTACAGCCTTATCCATATCACTAGCAATACCTAGACTACTAGCTTTTACTAGATAAGACGGTGCTTTTTCTAGGCTTCCAAATAAATAAGGTAAAGGCTTGTCCCTATCTTCGTTTTTAACAGCTTTATCGCCTAATTTTGAGCTTATAAACGGTATTTCAGTTTGCATAGTGCCTTTAGCACCATCTTCTGCTTCTAAAGTAACTTTAGATGAGTCATAGTTATAGCTTTTAATATATCCTGAATAAACTAGTAAAGCATCTCCTTCTGTAGGCGAGAATGAGTTAGTATTAGATGCTGCAAAATAAACCTCTATCAATTTATTATCCATACTCCCAAAATCTATAAACCTTTTGTTTTGTGGGAATGTAGATAAATTAGATATTTGTAATTTTAAAGAATTTATAGAGAATTTTTTAGTATCAGGTTTTACCCTCTGCACTATATTAGGCACATTAAGAAGGATTGGATAAAAATTACGAATTTGCTCTGTTTCTATTTCTTGCATGCGAACATTATGCGTAGAAATAAATAAATCTTCTGTCGAATCAGAAAAAGGAGAGAGAACACCTCTAATAACTACTAACGGATACATCGTTGTATCATTAGAAGCCATAGCCATATTCATAGAACTACTTACAGGGATCATAGGTCGATGCTCTCTCCTCTATTAATAGCCTGTTGTATTTTTGGTATTATCTCAGATTCTATTATTTCATCTGTCATTATAGGATTATTGAATACTATAGTAGCACCACCACCCCCTGCTCCTGCATTTACTTGATCAAGTGGCGTAACGCTGACAGCTTCTGAGCCTTCCTCACCTACCATCATCATCGTAGGATTCTCTGCAATAAACGAGCCACCAGTCTGCCTAGCAGTATAATCTGTGTTGTTTACTAACTCTTTAGCCTCTTTTAATTGAGTAAGAGTTACAGCCATTTGTGCAGCTAGAGCTGTAGCTTCCAAGAAAGCTAACGGAGTTGCACCTTTTGAGAAAGCAGCACCTGTACCTGCTGCAAAGTTAGCAATAGCTTGCGCTTTTTGAAAATCTATCTGCGCTAAAGCAGCATCTTTACTTTGATCTGATTGCATACCATACATCTGCGAAATACTACCTAATATACTGCCAACAGATCTGCCATAGTCTGCAGATCCTTGTGCGAGTGTCATTAACAGTTTCTCATCCTGCGTGACAAATTTCTTGTTTAATACATCTATTTCGTCTAATAACTGACTTCTGACCGTCTTAATAGCTTCTGCTCTCTGCTCTTCCATTTCGGTTTCAGAAGCCAGTAATAAATTCATTTGATCGATTTGCTCTTGTTTTTTACTTATTTCTAATGTAATAGAATCAATTCTCTTACTACTAAGCTCTGTAAATGTATTGTTTGCTGCTTGTATTATTTTATTAGATTCTTCATATTGTTGAGCTACTTGCAAAATACCTGCTAAATTGCCACCCTCTTCAAATGCTGCAATTACATCTTTTAAAGACAACTCTGAATCATTAAGCAGCTCATTATAAGTATCCATATTTTGGAGAGCTTTTTCGTCTATTATTGTACCATCTTGAACCTGCTTCAAAAACTTTTTTAATAGTATCGAATTTTCTATCGCTTGGCTTTCTTTTTTTACTTGCTCTTCATATTCTTTTAAGCGCTTAGTTGATTGATTTAATGATATAGTTATTGCATCATTCTCGCCATGTAGAGTATGCATAGACATGCCAAGCAATTCAAAGCCATGCTTAACTTTTGTAAGTGTGTTAGATATCTGCGTAGCATCCATGCCTTGCAGTCTTACTAATGTACCTTCAAAAGCTCCACCTAATTCACCCATTAGAGATACAGATTCGCTCGCACCACCTAACATACCCTTCATACTAAAACCTACAGCCATCTCCATCTCTTTAGTTAGGAACGGAAAATCTCTCAATATATCAAGCATAGTAGATAAGTCTTCAGTCCCTTGACCTGCGTCTAAATCAGATACAGAGTCATTCCATTCATTAAAACTAATCTTGCCTTCGTCTAGAGCTTCTTTTAATTGTATTTTTAAAACATCTTCTACAAATTGTCCGTAATTACCCCATGCTGCTGTAAGAGCAACAGTTCCTTCTGCTTGGTCTGCGTATGCTTGACCGAGAGCTTCTTGAATCCCTCTCAATGTTGCCTCTTCTCGCATCGCTTGCACTTTACTTTGTGCGTGCTGTGTATAAATTTCTAGTTGCTGATTAACTAGCTCTAAATTATCAAACTCGCCCTGCACCATCCTGTTAAAGTCAGGGTATTCTTTTTTAATTTCTTTTATAAGTTCAAGCCTGACATTAGAGTCTTTATCATACATACCTAAAGCAGCTACTGTGCTTTTAAGTACGCTAGCTTGCCTCTCAAACTCATCAGCAGGACTATTTGAAATTAAACTCTGAGCTGATCTAACTATAGATTCAAAGCCACCAGCCATAGAAGTCACAAATGGTGCAATACCTTCGCCAACAGTTTCTAAGAAATCACCAAACATATTAGAAAACTGCGCTAATGCACCTGCAAATGTATCTCCTTCAGCTTGAGCTTGTCCTGCAAATAAGTCGCCCATAACTTCAACACCTTCTCCAGCTTTAAGCTGTTCTGCAGTCAAGTTTCTTAGTTGTGGAACTAACTCTCCTAGTTCGCCTGAAAGTCCTGAAAATGTTTTAGCTGTATTCCTTACTGCGCCTTCTAAAGACAAGCCAGTTGCAGCAGCTAAGTCCATAGCTACAGGTATTATTGTTTTTATTTGGTCTTCTGTAAATTCTAGAGATGCGAGGAAAGCCTGCTGCTGTATTGTAGCTTCATCGCCAAATATTGTATTTTCTTGCAACTGAGCAGCATGTGCTTTTAAAGCAGCAGTATTGCCTTTAAATGCAGCTTCTAGCTTCCTTTCTGCTTTCTCTTGCTCTGCAAACGCTTGAACTACTTTAGCTCCTACGGCTGCGACTGTTCCTAAAGCTGCTGCTGCAGCAAAGAAAGACTTTGATAGTTTTTTGCTAGATTTCTCTGCTTTAGATAGCTTCTTTTCTAAATCGCCTATCTTTGCTTTAAACTCTATCTGCTGAACGTATTTATCTGCCATTTTTCCTCTCTATTTCTTTCCTATGTATAGACTCTCGTAATTGAATAGCATTTTTGATAGTGAAGTATTTATCGATCCAAATTTTAGGCTGGTCATCATACGATCCAGCATAAGGAGATACACCAAGATCATTACAATAAACATACTTACTAATATCACGCTGATATTCAGGATCAAGAACATGATTAGGACAACAAAAAAAAGAAAGCTGTTGATACACATCCTCAATGACTGAAAAGTGTGTTTTTGCTTTCTCTCTTCTTTTAACGGACTCTTCACGCAGTTCTCCGATATACTCCCATAGTTGTCCTATCCCTTTCATGGTTTTAAATGGATACTTACCATCTTCTAGGATTGAGCTTTTAAACTTATAAGGAAAGCTGCAAAACGTACACCCGTTGCAGTTACCTTCTATTAGAACATTAAGAGATAAAATTAAACTTTTTTTTCGTCGAGTGTCTGCGCGTCTTTAATCATCTCTACCATCTCTTGCTTCTCATCAGTTGATAGTGATTTGATAATTTCGTCAGGAACTCTAGAAACGCCATTAGCTACCCAGCCACTACATGCGCCTAAGCCTTCTCTTAGCCATTGAAGGTTCGATTTATTTACATTCCTATGAGCTTTCGGTTTTACAACTCCACCATCCTGCTCGTATTCAATATAAGCTATATCATCTAGCTCTGCAATCTTGTCTAGACTTAACTCTTTTATAGAGATTCTCTTCCCTGTAGATAACTCTTTTTCTATCATATTGCCTCTTATGTTGCTATAATTGTAATTAATGCATTTGATCCATCTGCTGTTGCCATAAATGGCAAGTCAATAAAAACAGATCCATCGTTATTAGCCTTTGAATGTCCTGTATATTTTGCTGTAGGTATATCAAAATCAATAGATGATCCGTCACCTATACTAATATTTACAGAATTTCCAATTAAAAAATCTTCTGTTATAATTTGAGCTACATTATCATCTAATTTTGCACTTACGCTGCCTGTAATTGATATTTGATGTCCTCTATTATACGCTGCAGGCTCTCCTGCTATACTATTAACAGTTTCAAAACCTACTCTTGTAGCTGGATTTGATATTGTTAAATCAAAACTGCTCATTACAACATCATCACCACCTAACTGCGAAGTTGTGCAGTCGAAAAAGCCTTTACTGTAATCTACAGATGTAGCGTTTGGAGAGGTAGCTTCTGCGTTTATTACTGGCTGATATCCTGAGAAAAATGTGCCACTTGCAGTCAGCAAACCACCATTAGTATCAGGACTCATGCTCAATGTAAGTT
>CEUO01031187.1_pt1 | contig 11569 bp, 7 predicted proteins | sample 531391 | NCBI WGS metagenome assembly CEUO01 (sample SAMEA2622799, study PRJEB7988) | marine metagenome | isolation source: saline water (ENVO:00002010), including
GGTTTAAAATATTCGTACCTAGAAGAGCTTCTATTGGTGGATATTAGCAGTCTCAATCCTGAAGATGAACTACCTTTTAATCAAGAAAATGCCGAAATATTAATGAAAAATGCGGCAGACTTTGATACTTGGGTAACTGAAGTCACAGGAGATTTAGAAAATTTTACCAAGACCAAGTAGAACAAATACTTGGTCTCTTAGAGAAACAATTTAAAGAAGGTCAGCTTACTATAGAGTCCTATCTAGAATTATGCGATCAAACTGGTAAAGAACCTGACCCAGATGAAATGCCACCAACTTTAGGAGATTATCCTCCAGAAGTTCAGGTGGCTTTTTTATTGCACGACTATCTACCAGAAAGATGGGAAGGCATGAGTGGTTCATATCTTGGAAAAGATTATTCACCCTTAGAAATGCTACTAAAAGCATACAAAGTAGAAGATATAAAAACTTGTATTTATTTTATTAAATTAATAGATGGATATAATGTAAGAAAAATAAATTTAGAACAAGATAAAAGAAGAAAAGCCGAAGAAAGAAAAGCAAAGGCAAAGACTGGTACAGCAAAAAAACCAGGAATAAATGTACAAGGATAAATGGCAAAAATAAAGGGCGGAACTCTTACCTTTGAGGTTACTGATGACGGTAGCTTAAAATTATTAGAAGGCAAGACCAAAAAGACAAAAAAAGCAGTAGATGACTTATCACGTTCAGAGCAGACTTTAAATCGTAATTTTAAAGGAGCTTCACAACAATCATCAAATGCTAGTAAAAACTTTTCAAAGATGGCACAAGGCATCACAGGCGGTCTTGTACCTGCATATGCTACTCTTGCTGCTAACGTTTTTGCTATTACAGCGGCTTTTAGATTTTTATCAGATGCCGCTAACTTTAGAATATTAACTGAAGGTGCACGAGAGTACGCAACAATTACAGGTGAATCTCTCAGTCTTATAACATCTAGATTACAAGAAGCAACAGGACAGCAGTTAGCTTTTTCAGAAGCAGCTCAATCTGTAGCTATAGCAAGAGCTGCTGGTGTTACTACTGACCAAATATCTAGATTAGGAGAACTAGCAAAAAATGCTTCTATTGCACTTGGAAGAGATTTAACAGACTCTCTTAATCGTCTTATTCGTGGTGTTACAAAAGCGGAACCTGAACTACTTGACGAACTTGGTATTATACTTCGTTTGGAAATAGCAACTGAGAAGTATGCAGAACAAATGGGTATTGCAGGAAGAAAGTTAAGTATATTTGAAAAATCACAAGCTGTTGTTAATGAAGTTCTTGCACAAGGGGAAGAAAAATTTGGCCAGTTTAATACTGAATTAAACGCATTTTCACAATTAGCAAAATCTTTTGACGACTTACTAAACAATATAAAATTTAGTTTATCAGGAGTTGCAGAATTTATTGCAAAAACACTTTCAAAAAATGTAATTGCTTTGGCAGGAGCTTTCACACTATTAGGAACAGGTATACTAAGAGCTGTAATGCCTACAACACCTCAATTTAGTCAAGCAGATGCAACTAAATCACTACAAGAAGATGTAGGAAAATTTTATAAAGGAAGTGAAGCAAGACTCAGAAGATTTCAAAGCGGAAGCTTTACAGGCTCAGATATTAAAGCCTTAGAAAAATCATTTAATACTCAAAAATCTACTGTAATGAACTTTGAAAACTTTAGAAGAAGTGAAGCTAGAAAAACAATGATGATACTTAAAGGATTTCATTTACAAATAGAAGCAGATGGAAAAAATGCAATTACAAGAATGTTTGCAAAAATGAGAGCTGAAAGAATGTTCTTTGCAGCTGAGTATGGACAGTTTGTTGGAACAATGAAATTTTTAGGGTCAAAACTTGCTTCAGCAATTAGTCTTGTTGGTTATCTGGGTATACTTGTTTCAGCCATTGGATTACTTACTCAATTTATGGAAAGGTTTAAAGACCCTGCTCAAAAAGAATTTGAAGAAACAAACAAAAGAGTTGTTAAAAGTTTAGAAAAACAAAATACAGAACTACAAAGATTAAATGACAACCTAAAACAAACAAAAACTTTTTTAGCTGCTATAAATCAAGAATCAATGTTTTTTAGTAATTTTTCTTTTAAAGGTGTTGCAGATCAATTTGGTAATCTTGATTTTTTAACTAAAAGAAGAGATTTTGTTGGTAAAAAATCAGGACAAAGTTTAAGCGAGAATATAGACTTATTTGGACCAGATATGGGGTTGCTAATGGCACAAAAAGAGGAACAAACTCCTACAGTTACAAGAAGTTTTACAAAAGACCAAGTAAAGATTTTAGAAGGAGTTATAGATTCATTAGAAATTCAACAAGGAAGATTAACAGAAGGAAAACTATTTGATGATGTGGAAAGAAGAATCAACGCTATAAAAGAGGCATTAAGTGCAGAAGATGTTGATGAAAATGTTCTACAAAAACTAAGAGAAGAACTCATAGAATTAGAAACAGTTGGTACTGATGCTCAACAAGTAATTACAAAACTAGCAACAGCTCCTCAAAATTTAAACAATGCTGCAGAACAGTTCGGCAGAGCTTTAGCAAGTTTTAGACAAGGAGCAACTCCTCTTACTCAAATTACAGAAAGTATTGGATTAACAGGAGAAACTCTACTTGGATTAACAACTGGAAATATGACCGAATCTTTAGCACAGTTTAAGAATCTTGGAGGACAAGTTGACAAAGTAATAGATAGTAATACTCTTGGGTTCCTTCAAACAATTCTAGGAAAAGACGCACTATCTAAGTTTGTAACTCAACGAGACGGTAAAGATATTGTTAAAGGAACTGGTACGGCAACAGGTGATTTAGATATTATTAGAGAGATAGGCGGACTAGTTGAAGCTGAAATGATAAGACTCAGAGACATAGAAATTGGATTTATGACTGATAAACTAAATTTACAATCTGAATTTATTGCAAAAACTGAAATGGTTGGACCGATTACTACAAAAAATATTAAACAACAAGAAAAACTAAAAATGCTTCAATTAGAAAAAGAACAAAAAGAAACAACAATTAGAGAATTAGAAGCAAAAGGATTAGAACAAAATGCTGTATTTATAGAAAAAGCAAATGCAGAATTAAACTTAATTGATGCAAAAATTAACCAAGCAGCAAACGCACTAGATTTAGTAAAACAAGTAAATAACGTAGCAATAGATTCAATGGAATCAAACTTATCAACAGCACTTCAAAGCATTATTACAGGAGCAAAAACAGCAAAAGAAGCCTTTGCAGACATGGCAAAATCAATACTTAATTCTATAGCACAAATACTTGCACAACAAGCAGCAATGGCGATTATGGGAGTTATGCCTTTTACAGGGGGAAGACATGGAGGAATAATGAAAAAATCTGGTCGTTCTTACTCCACAGGAGGTATAGCAAAGGGGCCTCAATCGGGATATCCTGCAATGCTACATGGTACAGAAGCAGTTGTTCCTCTTCCAAATGGAAGAAGTATTCCTGTAGAAATAGACGGAGGAATGAGAGGTACAAATAATATTAGTGTAAATGTAAATATGATGACAGGACAAGTAGATTCTGAAAGTGACAATGCAGAAATGATAGGTATAGGTAAAGCAATAGCAGAAGCTGTTAAAAATGAAATTGAGGTACAACAAAGACCGGGCGGAACTTTAAGTTTTTATTAGGAATAAATTATGGCGTTTGGAATAATGCAATCAGATGGAAGCAATATATCTGGATTTAGTGCACCTGTTCAACCAGATAAAGGACTTACTCGTCAAACTGGAATGAAAGTATTAAAGAGTCAGTTTGGTGATGGCTATGAGTTAAGATTAGCGGACGGTATAAATACAAAAGAGCAAACATTAAGCGTTTCATTTACTACAAGACCAAAAGCCGAAATAGATGATTTAGTAAAGTTCTTTGAAGACTTGGGGGGAGTAACTAAATTTAGATTTGATTTAGAAGATAGTAATGAAGGAAGTAGTGAAGAAAGTATTTTCTGTATTTGTGATACCTGGAATCAAACATGGGCATTTGATAATTTTTATAGTTTATCAGCAACTTTTAGAAGAGTTTATGAAGCATGACAATATTAACCGATTTACAAAAACAAAATCCTGGCTCGGGTTTAGTTGAACTATATGAAATAGAAAAAGCAAATGGAACATTTGTTTACTTAACTCCAGGACAAGATTCAGACGGTAGTAGTTTACAAATTTATGACTATGATAGTAACTCTACAACAAGAACTTACACGCCACATCCAATATCTTCAGATGGATTTGAAATAAAAGTCACAGGAGCAATCGCTAGGCCTGTTTTCAACGTATCAAACGTTGGCTCTACATTTACAACTTTAATCGGCACAACAAATATTGATTCATTAGTAGGAAAAAAGTTTATAAGAAGATTAACTTTAAAAAAATATTTAAAAGGAGAAAGTGCAGACCCAGGTTCAGGAAATACTCCAGTTGAATTTGTTCGTCAAGTTTGGACTATAGCTAGAGTACAAGCAGAAGATTCAATGACAATTAATTTTGAGTTAATAGCACCTTTTGATTTACAAGGAGTTTTAATACCTGCCAGACAAGTTGTATCAAATGCTTGTCCTTGGGAATATACAGGAGCCAGCCCAGATTTAACAGAAAGTGCAAAATGTGGTGGCTGCACTTGGAGTAGAGAAGGAAAATTTACTAGAAATACAACTACAACAGGCGGAAGTAATCCTAATGGGGTTGAACATACCATATATGTTACAATAGATAATGAATATATAGTGCCCGTTACTACATCATTTACAAACTATACTTCTGCAGCAAGCTCCACTAGTTTTGCATTAAATGCTGCTGTAAAAACAACTGGAAATAGTGTTACCAAGGTAAATGCCAATGGAACTTTTTCAGCAACTACAGTAGATATGTATTGGTTAGTAGCAGTAGCAGGAGCAAAAAGTACTTTAGGAACTCCAAGCGATACTAATACTAATTTTAAAAGATTAAGAGTACATCAAGGCACACACTCAAATAGCACAACATACAATACATTTACTGATGATAGACTAAATGATATAGTATTACATACAGCAAATAGTTTAACTTTTGCATGGAAAGCAAAACTTACTCATTCAGGAGAAACACCAGGATTTAATGAGTATTGGAAAAGAGCAGATGAATGCGGTAAAACACTTGAATCTTGTTCTAAAAGATTTGGTTTTGAACCAGCAGATATTAGCTCCGCAACAAGTTTACCTACTTCTAGTATTAATACTACTGTTGTTTTACCCTTTGGAGCATATCCTGGAGCAAAGAATTTCCAATGATGTTTTTACCTGAAATATTTGAAGCAGCTAAGAAAGCCGCACCCAGGGAAATGTGCGGACTCATAATAGAGCAAAATGACACAAAAAAATGGATTTTGTGTGAAAATATTTCCACAGAAGAAAAATCATTTAAAATAGACGAGAAAGTTTTAAGTAAATATCAATTGATTTCAAAAATATTATATGTAGTCCATAGTCACTATATGGAAGATTGTAAACCAAGTAACCATGATAAAAATATGGCAAAAGTTTTGGGTATACCATATTTAATTGTATCATACCCAGAGTTAGGAGCAGAAGTTTATGACCCACGTTAAATTAATGGGAGAAATAGGAGAAAAATTTGGCTCAGACTGGCATATGAATGCTAAGTCTTTTCGTGATATATTTAAACTTATAGAATGTCAAACAGAGGGATTTGGACAATACATTAGAGAAAAAGCAGAAGAAGGAGTTGACTTTACAATACAAAATGGAGAAGATTTAATAGATGATGGATTAGATTTACAGATTGCTCCACCTCAAAATACAATAATAATAACACCAGTTGCAGCAGGAGAAGGTAAATTAGGTAATGCATTAAAAATAATTTTAGGTATTGTACTACTTATATACGGGCCTGGTTGGATATCTAAGTTTGATTGGGCAAAAACAGCAGAAGTAACAGAGGTAGCAGCAACAGCAGGAGAAACTGTAACAACAGTTGCATCTTCTTCAACAACATTGAGCACAGCAGGACAAGTAGCAACTTGGGGTATTCGTGCATTAGGAACAGGACTTGCCATGAGAGGGGTGACAGGATATTTAACTCCTGAAAGTCCCTCAAAAGCAGGAGACTCTTACTTATTTGATGGACCACAAAATAATGTAAAAGAAGGAATAGCCGTACCACTACTATATGGTAGATTAATAATAGGCGGAAGCATAATGAATTTTGGATTTATAGAAGATAAAATTACACAACAACAATCAGGATATACAAGAGTTATATCAGGACAAGCAGCACCTGCTAATTCAGATACAGAAAGCAGTACTACTGAGGACGGATAATGCCAAGTAACTTAGATATTAAAAGACTTATTGATGGCGAAACAGCAAATATTACTAGTGCGGGTGTTTATGACTCAAAAATAAATAGCCCAAATGAACATCAAACTGCAGTTGTATATGATTTATTGTCAGAAGGCCCAATAGAAGGATTACAGGGCGGAACAGATGGTATATATTTAGATAAAACTCCTGCTACTATAGGATTAACTGGACAAAAATTTAATATTAAATCTTCTAATAATACAAGTTACAATGCATCAACTCAAGTTATAACAGATAATAATACAAATCCTTCATTATTTAGTAATATGTCAATTAATGACGGAGATAGATTTATAAGTATTGTTGGAGGAAAAAAGTCTGGGTCAAGTATAGCAAGCGCAACAAAAGGTACAATAGTAGTTACTACCTCTAGTTCATTTTTTGCAGAAGATGACGAAAATAGAAATGATGTAGACGGAATAAGAGATTTAAAACAGTATGTAAGAATAAGCGGAGCAGGAGTTAGAGGCTCTACATTAGTAGCAGAAGTAATAAAATTTGTTTCAGCAACACAAGTTCAAATAAGTAGACCAATACAAACAACTGTAAGTGGTGTAAATATAACTATAGATGCAGTAAAGAAAATTGCTACAATTACTAATTCTACTACTGCAACTCTTTCTGATGTTACTGAGTTTGGAACAACTGATAGAACCGTATCAAATGTTGAAGCTACGCTATCCTCTCCTGTTGTAAGTATAACAGGAACTCCAGTATATAACCATCAAAATTTTCAATATGCCTTCAAAAAAGGAACTCGTGACCAAAACTGGTTAAGCACTTTTAGAGGAATAGGTAGTTCTTCAGTAATTCATGCAACAACTCAACAAATAGCACAAACAGATTTATCTACTAGTGTAGGGATTCCTGTAGATAATACTACAAGTGGGGGATACAATACAGATACTCCTGATGCAAGTGCAAGCCCAGTTACTATTTCTGCTACTACAATGGGAGTAAGTAATCAAAGCGAAATTGACAAAGTAAAAGTAACAGTTAAGTTCCCACAAATGATTGCATCAAAAAAATCTAGTGGAGATGAACAAAGTACTTTTGTAGAACTAAGAATGATATTGGGGTACAAAAGACCAGGAGATAGTAGTTTTAAAGAAGTAGTAGTAAAGGGACCAACAAATGCCCAACTAATTGCTAGACGAAGTAATAAAAGAACAAGAAACTTTGATTTTGAACATGGTACTCATAGTGGTCTTGTAACAGCAAATACTAAAGCCCCTTTTACAGAAAGTTTTACAATAGATCTTGGTCCTTTTCAACCCATTTCTGATTATCAAATAAAAATAGAAAGAATTAATCCTACAAATGCTAGACATGGAGACTATGACCATTTAAATCCTTCTCAATTAGTAAGTATTGAAAATATTATAGAGGATAAATTATCTTATCCTTTTTCAGCTTATGCAGCTACAATATTTGATGCACAGAGTTTTGCAAAACTTCCAGTTAGAGGATATGATGTAAAAGGATTAAAAGTAAAAGTTCCTACAAATTATTTTCCTAGAGGAGAAGATGGAAGAACTGTAGCCGAATATGATAGAAATGTAACTTCAGGAGCAAATGAAGGAAGTTACCAACAATGGGACGGTAATTTTAGAGGAGATACTGATGAATTTTCTCATACTTCTGCTAACTTTGATACTGTATGGACTGATAATCCTGCCTGGGTATATTACGACTTAGTTACTAATAATAGATATGGAATAGGAAAGTATCTAACTGAAGACCAAATTGATAAATTTGAACTATTTAAAATAGCAAAATATTGTGATGAGCTTGTAAATGATGGCAAGGGGGGAACTGAACCTAGATTTACATGTAATCTTTATTTACAAGAGTCAGATGAAGCGTTTAAAGTACTACAAAATGTTGCAAGTATATTTAGAGGCATGCTTTATTGGTTTGATGGACTCATGCAGTTTTCTCAAAATAGATATCAAACTCCTGTTTATACTTTTAATAAATCAAATGTTATTGGTGGCTTATTTAAATATACTTCCTCCAAAAGTCAATATAGAAGTAATCAAATAAATGTAACTTGGAATGACCCAGAGTCAATGTTCAAGAAAGCCATTGAAACAGTAGAAGATACTAATAACATTTTAGAAACAGGAAGAGTAGTATCAAAAGATGTTGTAGCTTTTGGTTGTACATCAAGAGGACAAGCACATAGATTTGGTAAATGGACTTTACTAACTGAAATATTAGAAACAGAAGGAATTTCATTTGATACAGGTATTAACGCAGGATATCTAAAACCTGGAGATGTAGTATTTGTACAAGACGCAGACAAAGAACAAATAAAAAATAGTGGTAGAATATCATCAGGAAGTTCAACAACTTCAATAAAACTTGATAGAGGAGTAGACTTATCAAGCGGAAATACTTATAAATTATCTATACTATATCCAACAGGAGGTGCTTTTCTTGCACAAGAAACTGCTGTAATTAATTCAACAACATTTAATCGTGGAGATTTAATACTGCAAGCTAATATTGGTGGTAGTTTAACTACTATTAGTACAACTCTACAGGCACAAAATGCTTTAGATGACAGTGGAAATTTATTAGATTTAAGTTGGAATCCAAATAGTAGAGTTGAAACACAAACAATATCAACTACTGGAGCTTCTGTATCTACTTTAACTGTTGGGTCAGCTTTTAGTTCTGCTCCACCGGCTGAAGCCTCTTGGGTAATAAGAGAGCTAGGGGGAGATGGAAGTCTTGAAGCAGGTTCAGCAAAACAATATATTATAACAGCTATAAATAATACTGAAAAAGGTATTTATCAAATAGCTGCACTTAAATATGAACCACAAAAATTTGACTTAGTAGATAGAGGATATGTACTTGATGTTGGAGTTGATACAAATAAACCACCTTCATATCAAGAAGAAGTTCCAACTCCAAAATCTTTAACTCTATCATTTAATAAAAATTCGGTAGCAAATTTAGAGTCTCAAGATGTAAATTTAGAATCTAGTGCAGGTTCTATAAGAGTTTCGTGGCAACACCCAACAAGCGTTAGAACAGATGCAAACGGTGTCGCAGTCACATCTAAATATGAGCATTTAAGTCATTACATAGTTAGACATAATGTATCAGGAAGAGCTATATTTGAAAGTATACTTGCTGATAAAGATACAAATCAAATAGATATACCTGTTCAAAGATTAGGACTTACAACAGTTCAAATACAAACTGTAAATACAGGAGGCATAAAATCCTCTATAGTTCAAAAGAAAATAAATGCTAAAGAAGAAGGAATATCAAGCATACCAAATACAAAATCTAGAATAGGAAGACTGCCTACGGGTGGAGATTTAAATGTAAGTGTATCAATAAATTCATCTTCTGGTGTTTTAGATTTTAGTTCTGGAACTTATGAATTTATTACTGCTAGTGGGATAACTCATAATTTTACTTCAAGTGCAACAGCAAATAAGCAACAAGCATTTAATGGAATGGGAGCAAGTGCAGAAGCTTTTTTAGTTTTTGATAATGATGATACAAGCGACCATTTAAAAGCAATTGAAGTAAAAACAGATACAACAGCAGAAGATGTTGGTGGAAATAAATTTAATTTTGAGTATTTAGCAGAAGTAGGTGCTTCAAATGCAGGTATTAGTTCTGCTTCAGGAACGATAACAGTAGCAACAGAAGAATCAACAATAACAGGTTCAAGCACAAGCTTTTTAAGTGAATACTCAATAGGAGATAGATTTATTATTGGAGCAGCAGGAACTAGTAGATTTTTTGCAACAATTACACATATAGAATCAGATACAGAACTAGAGTTAGACAGTCCTGTTCCAAGAGCATATTCTGGAACAAGTATTTTTAGATTATCATATAAACCAGACTTTGTAAGAGATACAATTATTGCAAAAATAGTTACTGATGGTAGTACCTCTTATAGTGTAGACACCTTATTTGCCGTGACAGCTGGAGTTGTTGGAGGAGATGGAGCTGCTGGATTAAAAACAGCAACAGGACAACTATTCTTTCAACAAGAATCAGCAAATGCTCCAGCTGTACCAAGTAATCCAATAACTTTCACTTTTAGTAATGGAAGTTTTTCAGGAGCAGATATTGGAACAAGTGGAGCAACATATAATAGAACTCCACCAACTGCAACTGGAGGAGCAAGTAGTTCAAAAACTTGGTTTGTATACTATGTTGTAACAGAAAGCAGTTCTGGAAGTGGTTCAGGTACTGTATCAGTAACAGGAGATGGCAGCGGAAATGCTTTACAAGCAACATCATTTACAGGACTTGTAACTTTTAGTGGAGGACAATTTAGTCAAAATGGTAGTGGAATTACAACTATTGATGGAGACCATATTACAACTGGTTCGCTTAAATCAACAAACCATACAGGAAATACAGATGGTTCAGGATTTACTTCTGCAGGAACAATATTTAATTTAAATAATGGAAGTTTATCATCAAAAAACTTTAGAATAGCAAGTGATGGGAGTGCGGCGTATAAGGGTACTTTAACTATCGGGTCAACTGATTTAAATGCAACAAATACTTTAAATTCAAATACTACTGCGAGTGATGTAGGGCTCTCAAATGTTAACAATCCAAGTTCAGCAACAACACCTATAGGTGCTGGAGACGTAAATAGTAATGTTACTTCTATTGATGGTAGTGTTATTCAAACCGGAACAATACTAGCAAATAGATTAAAATTATCAGGCTCAGGTGCTATAACAATAGGAAGTTTTACAAATGATTCAGCTTTTGTAAATGCATCAGGAGCAGCTGCAGCAGCCCCCGTACAGTCTGTAAATAACAGTACAGGTGCGGTAAGTATTACAGCTTCAGGTTTAAATATACAATCTAGTGATGTTACAGGACTAAGTGATGCAGCAACAACAACTGTGGATAATATTAGGGCAGGAACAACTGCAGCAAATGTTGGATTAGATGGTATATCTACTACAGACGCAGCTATAGTTGCAACACTCTTTACAGCATCAACATCAGTTACAGCAGGTAGAATAAAACTTACATCAGACACTACACAGTTTCTATCAAATAGCACTAGTGCTGTTGCAAGCAGCTCAATAGATATAGATTCAAAAAGTTCAAACGGAGGGCCGCGTATAGTTATAGCGGATAGTTCATAATGGCAAA
>CEUO01011873.1_pt1 | contig 11532 bp, 18 predicted proteins | sample 531391 | NCBI WGS metagenome assembly CEUO01 (sample SAMEA2622799, study PRJEB7988) | marine metagenome | isolation source: saline water (ENVO:00002010), including
GCATGGCACTCAGGGCGCCTGCTCTTGATGTACTTACCAGTAGAGGATACCAAGCCCTCCTTCTTTGCCCTCGTCATCACGGCACCCATGGCGCGTGGTTCATTGGGCGTGGTTTCGACTTGTTCCCACAGGTAGTCCGTGGTAAACGTTTGATAAATTGGAATTGATAAAATTATTTTTATCACCGAATCTATCCAGCCGTCGTAAGCCAAGTCGAGATTTGCGACTGCTTCGTCCCGAGCGGCCTCCCCCGCAAACAAAGATGTTTGAAGGGGATCGCTCTGGGCTTCTGCCAACCAAGCAGGAGTAAGGCTCATTTCGTCACCATCCTTTTTTGAGGTCATTGGTACTGCTTAGACCATTGTAGGGTAAGCAGAGCTAATGTTATTGGGCTGTAAATCAAACGTGCGGCGCCCTGTTCTCTTGGCGTTCCACGCTCTTATTACAAGCTCGCCGACAAACTCAGCGCGGATAGACCCGGAAGATCTCAGCAGGTGGTCTCTGAGCTTCTTTACTATAGACCGAGGCCCCAAGTTGGCGCCTGTCGCAAGAGATACGAAGAACTCTTCGGCCAACTCAGCATCAAGACCCTTAGCTATGAAGTGCATTGCGGCTACCGTACCCGGTGCTGACAACTTTTGCTTTTGACACCTCTTGTAGTGACGCACTGAGTCCTGCACGGACTCTGGGCCTAGCGCCAAGTAGTAGTCATAAGCCTCTGTTGGGGTCCTAAGCATGGGTGCCTTTTCTGCCGTAACCGGATGTGGCAACCCGGTCTTTTGATTGTACTTCCAAACCTTACGAGAAATCGTTGCGGCGTTCTTTGCGTTCTTTACACCCCTAATAGAAAAAATATCACTTGGGGTGCGCTTTTTTCCGATGTCGTAAAAAGCAAAATTATCTTCTGGCTGACCAAAGAAGCACCACGCAGGAATGGACACACCGCTTTCAACGACTGCATGCAATCGGTGCTGTCCGTTCTGTGTACGCCCCTTCACATCGAATGAGATTGGATCGGGAATAAGTGGCCACGCCTCTTCCCTCATCCTGCGAGCGTACTCTTTTACTGTGTTGGGCGTGAGGGGGCGCTGAAAGTTTTCATCGTTATGTATAAGCGCCTCGTAAGCCAACTCAGGCGTTATGAGCAAAAGCTTTGGATCCTTGGGGGCCGTTAAAAGCCACCTCTTTAGTTGTCCGGTTGTCACACTCTTTGCTGTAGTGTTCATCTTTTTTACCGTCCTTACGGTTAGGGTTATTTCCACCATATATCTCTGGTGGGCTGACGGTTTTTTTCTATGTGCTCCAGATACAAGGTGACCGCCTCCACGATGATCTGGTTCCTGCTTATATCTAAGCGCTTCGCATGCTCATCCACCCCCCGCTTTACAGCAGGGGGCAGACGAACAAGAATGCTCTTCCTATCTACCACGGCATATCGTCGCCGTTGTCATCCTCTTCAGACTCCTCGGGAATAACAGGGCTGTCCTCTTGTGGCATAGCGACCTCAAGTCGCAGGAACTGGTATGCGACACCTTTCTTTGATGTGCGATTCCATGCGGCGGCCTTTAGTGTCGGCATGACGCCGGTCTTGGCTTGTTCAACCATAGCCTTAAGGAACTCGCGCTCAATTTCAATAGTGCCAACTTCGGACGGGTGTCGATCAGTCTTTGCGTACTTGTTCTTGAACAACGCAAAGTCTTGTCGTGGTCCGGTTTTGTACTCTGATGCCATTACTGGATTTCTCCTTGTAGTTGTAGTGCGGGATTGCCTACTGCTTCCATGTCGTGCAATACTGCCTTCAATTCATCTACGTCAGCGGCCTGCACTGCGTCCTTGACGCGCTTCTTGAAGTCGGCGTCAGGCTCCCACCCCGCCTTGTTTAGACGGTTTGCAAGAGACTTCACGGTGCGAAGCATCTCTTGGGCGTAAACCTCATCGCCGTTTTCCTGCGTCGGCTCAGTTAGCTCTGGCTCTGCCTTGGCCTTTGGCTTTGCTTTTGGCTTTGGCTTTGCGGCGGACTTGCGAGCTTTCGCGGGTGCAGAATTATTTTTTTCTGCCTTTTTGTTTTCGCCGGGCGGCAAGTCTTCACCGGCGTAGATGTAGTGGCCAAGGCCAAATAGCGCGAAGCACTTAACCATGCATCTCATCTTGGCGTCACTAATCGACCTAGCATCGGGATTGGCGATTGCCTTGTGCCGGTAGTCCATTACCGGAAGCCACATGTGCTGACTCACCGAGCCAATGGACACGGTGCAAGACACAGCGGCTGTGCCGCCGGGGTACACAATGTGGTCGAGGTGCTCGCCGTCACCGTGCCAAGTCACCTTCATAGTGGGGTAGTTGTCCATCATGATTCCCCATGCCCAAGCCCATGACAAGTACGACAGACCGTTGCGGTCCTCCGTATGCTCGTCCACGTTCAGCTTAGACAGCGTTTGCCAGATCTCTCCGGCTGTTGCTTCCTTGCTCACAAAATCTCCTTTTGGTATTGAGGACAAAAATCTGACACCGAACAATATGTTTCACACCGAATGTACGTTGGCCCCCGTCTCCACCTTTCTTCGTCAGTACATGGTGGCACTGACTCGCTTGCGTGAAGCTCTATGCGCTCGCGTACAAACCGCTCTGCGACATTGGGAAGCCATAAGGGAATATCAATCGGTACAATCGGTGACTCTGGATACACCCTATGAGACTTGCTAGGGCGCTTGCTTCTTTTGGTTGCTGACCAATCTCTACAGATCGCACAGATTGTCAAGGACTCAATAGGCATGTCATTCTCACGCAACAACCAAGCATAGATATTTAGTTGCTGTTCCCACTCAGGCTTACCCACCATTGTTGCGTAGGTACCCGTCACCTTGTAATCAGTAACGTGTCCTTCGTGGTACAGGTCTATAGCGCCTGAGATCACATAGCCATCCATCTCAGCAAACCAACGCTCTTCTACTAGAGCGCTTTCCGGCGCGTGCCCCTCAAGTACCGCATGGACACCTGTCCCTAGCAAAGCAAACAACCTGTCTGCTACATCCGTAGATAGTTTGTCTTCGTGTTCAGCTTCGAGTCGGCTGATTTGTGGGGGGCGAAGTAAGCCTGTAGCGCTAAAGTCTGCCTCCCCCTTTGAGTAGCCGTCGTTTTGAATTGCTCTAACAAACTGCTCCGGGGCGCCGTACTGGTTAGTGACGTTCACTTGATGCGCCACACTCCAAGTGTGTTCTCGTCGTAGCGGGCAACACGAAACCTGCGCGTGTCACCAGATTCACGAAGACGCCGATGCTGACGAGAAACAAACGAGCGAAGCGAGTTGCCCGACGTAACTCCGTCATCGGTCCCAACCTGAGCGCCTACAAAAAAACAATCTCCTACTTCTAAATCCATGAGCGGATAAGCACTCAATCCTCGCCCCGGAGTTGGTATGTTTTTGTGGATTTCAATAGTCATTAGGACACCCTCCAGATGCCAATGCCAATGTTATTTCTTTTCACAGAAAACTTTTTATTAGACTTTTTGGACAACCTCCAGACATAACTGCTCAAGGCTGATATTGATTGATTTGATTGATCTTCACTCATAGGAAGCTCAATCATGTCACCAATAGCAATCTCATCTAGTGGCAAATGTCCCCACCTCTTTTTTCTCCCTGAGGTTTGGGGTGGTGCCCCGACGTTCTGAAGCACACGAAATCGTGGCTCTTCTGACACAAATCCTCCTGTTGTTGTTGATTAGACAAATCGGCCTTATACTGCTAGGCCGAAGGGGGTGCAAATGATAAACATAATGAAAAAGAAACGCAATGCCCTTGACGAAACCCCGTGTATCATTACCGTTCGCGGCGAGCCAGCGTCAAAAGCTAATTCACGAAGACTCGTAATGATGGGTGGTAAACCTAGGTTTATTAAAAGCAAAAAAGCATTAGGATATTCCTCTGGTTTTAATACTCAAGTTGGTTGTAGAAAAGAACTTATAGAAGATGATGTATGTATTGCTATAAAGATTTTCTATAAAAGCAGAAGACCAGACTTAGATGAAAGTTTGATTCTGGACCTACTGGAAGACAAAGTATACAAGAACGATAGACAAGTAAAACTAAAACATATCGAGTGGGGCCTCGACAAAGAGGATCCTCGTGCTATAATCGTTGTCGGTCCACAGGACCAAAAAGATTTAGTGATAGACACCCTGCATCAAGTCCTAAAGGAGGAACCTTGAGTGACATGGTACCACAGCAGATCAGAGATGTTTGCTCAAACCTAGGAATAGGCCAGAAGAAAATTCGGTGCCCGGTGTGCCAAGGCACCAGACGCAAGAACAACTCTGACAAGCCGCTCTCTGTGAAGGTGGATAGTGTTGGAGTCCAGTACACTTGCCACCACTGCGGAGAGAATGGTGGATGGGCACACAACGAGACACAGTACACCCAACGTCCAGTAAAAAGGGAGAGAGTTAGTATGCCAAAAACAAATGGGAAGAGGCACAACAAGGCCGCAAAAGAGTACATGCTTGCTAGGGGGATATCCGAAGACATCTTGGATTCACACGCAATTCTAGACGAATACAGTTTTTCGGGTTCACGGTTACCGGCTGTCGGGTTTCCGTACCGGAACAGGTCTGGTGATGTCACCTCAATTAAGTGGAGAAGTGCAGACAAGACGAAGCGCTTTAGCCAACAAAATGTTTGTGAAGATTTTTTTAATATCGAGCAGTACACCAAGGGCAACGACTTGTTGATCTGCGAGGGAGAGGTAGATGCTCTTTCGTGGATGAGCGCAGATATACCCGATGGCGTTACGGTGGTATCCATACCTAATGGGGCGCCACCGAAGGTCAAGGATGGCAGGATTGACCCCGCTGATGACAACAAGTTTCGGTACATATGGCGAGCGAAGGATAAGTTAGACTCAGCAAGTCGTATCATTATTAACACCGACCTCGACGGGCCCGGAGACGCCCTAAAGGAAGAGATGCTCCGCAGGATTGGGCGCTCAAAGGTGTGGACCGTATCACTAGGTGAGCACAAGGATGCGTCCGAAGCTTTGATGGCAGAGGGCGTGGACTTTTTAACAGCCGCCTTTGAGGATGCGGCGCCGTTACCCGCCGTTGGTCTACACAACGCTCAAGTCTATGACCAGTCGTATACTGACTTATACGAAAAGGGTCAAGCTCGTGGCGCATCAACGGGGATCGCGAGTCTGGACAAGCTAATACAGATACCCACGGGAATGTTGACCGTGGTGACAGGGTTTCCAAGCTCTGGTAAGTCAGACTTGGTTGACCAGATCTGCCTAAACCTTGCCAAGAGCAACGAGTGGAAGACGGTGTACTGTTCATTCGAGAAGCCTCCCGAGCTTCACATGGCCCAGCTCGCACAAAAAATAATTGGGAAACCATTTTTTGACGGGCCAACTCCAAAGATGGATACAGAGGAAAGGGACTTTGCGTTTCAGTGGATAAAGGAACACTTCTTGTTTATGGACTACCGCAAGGATGGGCCGACAAACATCGAAGGCATCCTTGATGTTGCGAGTGCCGCTGTGATGCGAATGGGTTGTCGCATCTTGGTTATTGATCCGTACAACTACATCGACGTAGGCCGTAATCTTCGCGAGACTGACGCCATTAGTCAGATGCTTACTCAGGTGCAACTGTGGGCAAAAGAGCATGATGCCCACGTTTTCTTCGTAGCTCACCCCACCAAGATCTCTCCCGACCGGAGATCAGAGCGCAAGACTATTGTTACTGGACATGACATTGCCGGTTCTGCCGCTTGGTTTGCTAAGGCAGATATCGGAATGTCCGCATGGCGCCACCAGAGAGATGAAGAGCCCCCAGAGGCACACATATGGAAGGTTCGATGGTCGTGGCTAGGCAGGAACGGTAGCTGTCCACTGTCCTTTGAGAAGGCTACTGGAAGGTGGCGTGACTACGACTACGAAGACGACTACGATTGGGACTTTTAAACACTTGCGTCACGGCAAGTAAATTGTTTACTTAACCAAGCGCCGGGGGTTTTCCCTCCTTTCTCCCCCGTCGCGGGGTTTAAGCGTCACCTACTGCTCATGGTAGGTGGCGCTTTTTCTTTGCACCATCCTGCCACCCTGAGCAAAAGCATAATTACAAACACCCCAAGGATGGCAAGAACAAAAGTGGAAACCAACCAAAGCAAAATTAAACGCACAAAAAACTCTACAATCACCTGACCTCCTTGAACCATGTGTAGCCCGTAGCCCCTAGGTCCATGTTTGGGGGGCGAGTTAACGACTGGGGCCCAAAATCGAAAAAAATTATTTTTTTGATTTACTTTTTAAAACCAGGAAATCAACTTTGACGTTTGCTTTTTTGAATTCGCAAGGCCGTGAGATGACCTTGAGCTTTTCGCACCGTTGTGTGCGTGTGCAACTTCTTCCACTTGCCACCTTTCTTGACGTATACGGTTTTGCCTTCGCGTTTATAAGGCATCGCTTTGCTCCTCGTTGGTTAGCAGGATGCGCCACCTAACGACGGCGCTACGAATTAACAGCCAACAGCCTGCACAGATGCGTTCTAAGCGCGTTCGCGTAGCGCCCCTGCACCGAGTGCGGGACATCGGGCCGTTGACCACGGCAGGGTTGTCCCAACAGTCCATGACCACATCACAGTTCTTGCACACCCACAACTCCATTGCCCCTGAGCGAGTCAGCCTAAGTGGCTCATGACCTGCGAGAGTAGCAGTAACTAAGGCGTTGTCTCTAGCACGCCTAGCACTATGTGTCCTCATGCTTTTTCCTTAGTCGAATTGGTCGGGTGTAGGTAACAACAAACGCTCAAGCTGGCTGACGCAAAAGTCTACCAGTTGAACACGGCCTTCGTAAGCTGAATCTTTTCTGGCGTCAGCTTCGCACCACGCCTTAACGACAACTAAAATGTCGTGAACTGAAGTTAAAATTATTTCTTCGGTTTCAATTGTTCCTTCGTCGTCAGTTAGGTTTTCCATCTTGGTGCCCCGGCTATTCATGGACTTCCCTACATAAACATAGTGGGGTCTCAGGGTCTCTTGGCCTAGTCCATAACGATATTGAATTCAAATGAATCAAAGCTGATCGTATTAAGGCCCGGTCTGCGGGGTGCATTCGGTACCATGCCTCTTTGTCTTGAAACTTTATAAGGGCCTCTGTCAGCGACGACACCGCCTCCTGTGCGTGAGGCGCCCATTGATCCAAGAAGTTTACGGCATCAACCGCTTCCCCTGCGTGGTTGTCGAGCGCGGTCCAATCAACCTCTGCCATACCTTGGTCAAGAATCGTAGATGCATGGTCTGCCAAGTCCTCAAGCGCATCACTGATTCGCTCCAGCAGCGGCTGCCCAGTATCAAAATTATTTTTAGTCATGTTTTAATTTAATCCTCTCTGTATTGAAGGTGTTCTTTAGGATCTACGAGGGAGTCCCAATCGGGCGCAAACCCTAAGCCTTTGTCACCACACAGGCCGGAGAATACCATTTCCATGCGTATAGGCAGTACGTGTACCGTGTGGCAGGACTCGCAACACCTACCGCTCCGTACGGGTGCGGCGTTGTGGTCGCCTCCTACGATCTGACCTTGGCAAATTGCACATCTAGCCATCGTTGGCCTCCTCATACGGCTCAGCGTGTTGATAGTCAACGTCAGCGTTTTCGTAAAAGTCCTCTAGTTGCATTTGCAGTTCGTCGTCGCCCCTACTCCGAAGGCTTTCGTCAAGCGCTCCGGCAACTACCGCTCGCCTGACTGTATGAATGGCCTTTATCGCTATCTCTGCCTCCCTATGAGTCAGGGCAATGAACGGACCTTGAACAACGCGCTTAGCAATTTCGTAAACTGGCACAGCCATGATCATTCTCCTTTGTTGAGTATTTCGTGAATCCTATCTAAGCATTCTTCTAACTTCTTGATGCGACATAAAAGTTTTTCCATTCGAGCCATCGCATCGTCCTTGTCGGCATTCTTACGGCTCATGTTCCACCACCCCTAAGTCTGCAAGGTAGCTCTCGTACTTAGCCAGAACCGTCCACAGAACATTATAAACATCTACGGGGTCACGGCTTAGCTGACCATCTCTCTCCGCAAGCAAATCAGCAAGCAAGCTTTGCGTCCAGTAAGGCGTAGCCGGATCTTCTCTCAACGATGTCAGTCGGCTCCTGAGTAATACCTCAGGGCCTACATGACTTTCGAGATGCCATCGCATTTTTTTTCCTTTTTAGTTTTAGATTAAAAATTTCTTACATGTAAACAATCTCGCCCCACTGGCCTTGGTTCCAGAACGTCGGGGGCACAGCGTTCGTAACCCATAACACAGGATACTCTGGGCGCTCAAACTCAACGTTCCCGTATCCGTCTGTCATGTAAACCAATCCTGACACCCGCTCTTGGTGTTCTTTGATGTACTCAAAGATGGGATCAAACGATGTCGCGCCCCCGCCAAACACATCAAGCTCAATGTTGTCAGCGCCCACCAACGAGACATCAATGTCGAACCACGGTTCATCGGTCTCGGGGTTTAGGTGTACCACGCTATCGACGTAAGCTGTGCGAATCTTTGAGATTCCTAACTCTTTGCACCAAACGATTAGTTGGTTTCTAAACTCTTGAAGCTCGCGCAAGCTCACCGAACCACTCGAATCAATGACATTAATTAATTCGCAATTATTTTTTGTGCGTCCCGGCAGGTGCATGCCGTGCATAAGCCACCGCCTGTTCGGTCGATTCATGGACATCTTGCGAGAACTAGCCTTTACAAGAAATGGTTTCACAACGCTTGCAGGGATAACATTTGCTCCGACATCGCTGTTGCTGATCTTGCTGTAGACCCCGCCGCTACCGCCCTTGCCATCACTAACCGACTTCTCCAGTACCGCCGCATTTGCAATGCGCTCGGTCATGTCGGCCACAATTTGTTGGACTTCTTCGGCTGTAGCGCCCTCGCCTCCGGGGTGAGGAATAATGTCACCACACCCAGAGCCTGTGGAAATTTCTTCTCCGTGTTCACCTTTTTCTTTACCGCCCGACCCCCCTTCTTGATCGCCGTCTTGATCTTCGGCGCTGTCTTCATCCGAAGCAGGACCCTCGCCCTCAAGGTCACCTCCATCATCGTCCGTGGGTAGTCCGGGGTTACCGTCTACTTGTTCGCCCTCGCCGGGAGGTGGAGGTGGAGGTGGAGGTGGGTTTTGGGTTTCGTCTTTCATCATGTCCGCACACACAGCTTCGAGCGACCATGAGTCATCGGCTGAGTACACCGGATGAAACATTGCGTCACTTGGAAGCACGAAGTGTATGCCGTACCCGTTCATGCGTCTAATTTTGCCATTGATGATGTAGTCAGCGGCTACGTTTACTATGTGCCTCGGATACTTACTAAGCGGTCGCAACGTCAACCGAAGCGGATGGAGTAAAGAGCAATGAAGCTCTTCGTGCAGGAGCACCCCGCGAATTTCCAAGTCAGTCATCAGCGCAGTAAACTTTGTACTGATATAAATTTTTACGCCATCAGTACACCACGTCGGCTGAGCGTTGCTGACAAGAACTTCAAGCGCTCCAAGTATTGCGGCTGAAGCAAAGGTGATGCCGTACAGCTTTTCCTTCTGTTTGTTTACCCTTGCTAACTGTTTTTCGTCCTCATAATCCAAGGACGCTCTTGGTGCAACTTGCATAATGTACCTCCTTTTTTGTATACATATGCACGTGTAGCAATCAGGGTTAGAAAAAAATAATTTTAAGACATAAAGTCTTCGAGAGCGGACGCCGCTGTCCTACCAATGTTGTCCAGCTTGCCCTTCAAGTCCTTTCGTATATCGTCGTCCTCTTGGCTCAAGATCTTGTGAGTCTTACGGAAATCTCCATCACTAATACCTTTAACATGCGACACAAGCTGACGAATCTGTTGGGCGGCATCCATCAATGGATTGTTTTCGTCTCCCGTAACCACGGGTGCCCACGACTCAATCTCATCCGCGAGTCCGGGTAATGTCTTTTCCCATGTCGGCGCCTTGGGCATGGAGTTATCTGCGCTCTTGTCACCGTGGGTGAACCCCGACATCCGGCTAGACTGCTCACTAACTACATCGGTAACCTTATCAACCATTGATTGTACGACATGTACAATCTTTTGGTTTTGGCTTGCAAGGGCAGACTGCATTCTTTTCTCAATAAAGTCGCTTGACTCCTTTAGTCTGCAATCGTTTTGAATATCCCTTACGTCCCAAAGCGGTTCAATGCTTAGATCCCATCTAAACTTTGACCTCACAACGTCTAACGACGGATAGAATATAGGAACCTCTTCCTCTGTTAGCCTTAGCCTTGAGACGCCCGTAGCAACTATGTCATCCCAAGCATCTATGACATCCTCTTTGATAGCCTGCTCGAACAACATGCGTTGTGCAGAAATTTCTTTTTCAAAGTCATAAACATTTTTTGCTAGGATTAGCCAGTCACCGTCCTTTTCTACGCCGCCGTTTCGGTTGTTTACTTTGGCATTCCAAGGCTTTCCAAACTTATGAAAAACAAAAGAGGCGTCACGCTTGGCCTTCGTGACTCTCTTGAAGCGTGCGCTATCGAACAAATCAATAGAGACGTTCAGAGACTTTTGATCCATATCCTTAATGGCCGCAAGTTGTCGAGCCAAATCGCGCCGACTCTTTGTCCTTCCAAACATGCTGACTTGGAGGCTTGCCAGAACCCCCGCCTCAAAAAGTTTGGTGTTCTCAGGATTAGACACAACGTTCTCCTTTGGGGATCTCCCCTGAAAAAATAATTTTTTAGAAATTATACTCTTTGTTGTCGGTAATAACCTTGGCTACTCCGGGCCGACGCCTGACTTCGTTGTTCTGTGATACCGCCGTAACCACGAAGCTTCTTTTTATTTCCTCATCTCCGAAGACCGAGATTAGATCCATGCATTGTTCAAAGTTGTCCACATCCTGTTTGCACTTCTTTGACAGGAACAAGAGGAACGCAACCTTGACATGAGCGTCATTCTTTGAGTTGAGGTAAAATTCTCTGATCTCTTCGCGATTGCCTTGGGGGTCTTCGTACCACCGCTCAATGTGTACGAGCTTGGCACCCGCTGAAATCACACCCGCAAGGGTGTTCGTTGCTTGTGCGCCCATAGTGCCCCGAATCATCTGTCTCCACACTGGATTGCTCCAATCAAACTCAGAATGATTCATCATTCGAGACGCCGCCGTTATGCAACGGGTACGATTGAAGGATGTGTTGGGGTCAGCGCCGTTCGGCGGGTTGGTAGAGAAGAACATGTGATCAGCAAACATGTTGCAACACAGCGCGAGCGTAGGATTAATTGGCCCGTACTCCTGCCATACTGTGTTGACCTCTGGATCAAGAAACTCCTCTACAGTCGGCACGATATCCAAGAGCGTAGCCGCCGTGATAAAGTCTCTCGTTAGTGGAAAAGAGGAGGCTCTGTCCTCGACTCTGTTTCCGGTGCCCACAAAGCTTACTCCGTTGGGCACGATGTAGTTGCCAATCTTACGCTCGTTAATCATTTGACGAACATTCTTGAGCATCTC
>CEUO01206723.1_pt1 | contig 11519 bp, 1 predicted proteins | sample 531391 | NCBI WGS metagenome assembly CEUO01 (sample SAMEA2622799, study PRJEB7988) | marine metagenome | isolation source: saline water (ENVO:00002010), including
TTAGGTTTGGCATAGCAAATACAGCTCAAGGAATAGTAGATAACATGACCTTTGCTAATCAAGTTCAAGGTGATATTATTGATGACCTTAAAGATAAAGAACGTAAGATATTAGATTTAATACCTTTAATAGATAAAGTAGGATATGATGCAGGCATTAAAGGGGTTAAAGATATAAAAGACTTCCAAAGCTTTGTTAATAAAGTAAAAAGCGAAGATGTTATAGATGAAGTATTCTTTCAAGATGAAGAAGTTTCAGACTTTAGAGAAGAATTGAAAGGTAATCCTTGGCTAGAGCAAGCATTCACATCTCTTGAAATGTTAAAGCTAGCAGAGCCAGGAGAAAAAGAAGCTGCAGCATTATATAAAGCAAAGTATGGAGCATCACCTTTTAAATCAGTTAAAACTGATGACCCTATGGCTCCAGTAAATGAGACCTTTAGCAATCTTGCAAGGACTAAGTTTGATGAGATAGGTGTTCTTGAAAGTAGAATTAGAGCTAAAGGAGACAGCGTATTAAAAGAATTACCATTAGGTATAAGTGCAATTAAAGGTGATATGGACATTTATACAGATTATGAGACTGCAAAGAACAGACTTCCTATGATAGAGAATGAAATCCTTAATGTGATATCTAAAGGCGATGATAGGGATTTAATAGGAAGCACTGACCCTATGATAACAACAATATTAGAGAATTCTAGACAAGGTACTCCAGCTTCCAAGAAAAGAGCTGTTTATCAATTACATCAGTTACTTATTCCTCAAGCTAATAGAGTAAGTGATATTAGTAGTTCTCCTAAACCTGATAGGACAACAGTTGCAAACTTTAGACAAGATGCAGCTCGAGTTAATATTGGAAGCCCAACTAACCCTAAATATGTTGACGCTCCAGGATGGGAAGGATTAGGTATAGATTTAGGGGGATGGAGGGAAGGTGAGGATGCAGATAAACCTTTATTGGAAGATAAATATTTAAATGCCTTGTTAAGCCAATGGGGGCTTTTTCAACAAAGATATGGAGCTGAGTATTTAAATGATGCATTTAAAGAATTAGATATGTCTAAAAATCAAACAGACTATAAAAAGGATAGTGGAAATACTTCAGTATATCCATTTTATTAATAGAAAATACAGGTGTAAATGGGAACAAAATTTGGTTACTATGAGCCTCTTGTAGACGAAGAGGAATTAAAAAGGCTTAGAGAAGAAGAAGAGAAACTTAGAGCTGAAGAACAAGAGAAAAGACAAGGATTAATCTCTCAGCAAACTCGCACTCCACAACGTGATGATATGGTTGAATCTTTAGATGCCGACCAGCAACAACAACCTAAATATAAATCAAAACAAGATATAGTTCAGGATATTAGAAAAGATGCTCCTGATTATTTACAAGGATTAAGCGACCAAGAGCTTTATGACTATGCAAAAGAAATAAACCCAGACCTTGATAAAGATTTACCTGCTCCAAAATTGGCTACAGAAATATTCCCTGAGAGCCTAAGGCAGTATGGAGAATCATTATTTTATGAAATGCCTGCTTATTTCGCTGCTATAATGTCAAGAACAGATAGTGAGAAAAATAGAAATAAGTTTAGAGGTGCAGGTCAAGGTATAGAGAGGATGATATCCCTCAACAATGATATTGAATTAGCTAATAGAATAAAAGAAGAAAATCCTAATCTTACTAATTCTCAAGCTATGAAGGTGCATAACTATCAAAAAGAATCTGTAAAACCTTTATTGAAATTAGCTGGGGATTGGTTGCAACAAGGAAGAAATGCAACATTTGAATATTTAAAGAATAACCCAGATGCATTAGCTACAAGAGAATGGATGTCTGGAAGCAAATTAAGTGATACTAAAGGTGGGTTTGCTAAATATGTTGGTAAGGTTGTTGCTAATGTAGCTCCAAGTCAAATAACTACTGAGGCTAGTGGAGCTTTGTTTGGTCTGACTGCATCTATATTAACTAGAAATCCTCTTTTAGTTCATCAAGCATATAGTTTTGGCGTAGGTTTTGCAGGCTTTGCATTAGAAGGCTCATCTCATCTTGGTGCAGGTTTTGATTATCTAACTCAAGATAGACCTATTAAAGTAGAAGATTTAGAAAAAGAAAAGATGGATGCTAGACAATATTTTGAATCCAGAGGAAAGTTATTTTTTGACCCAGAATTAAAAGCTACAGTTACTCCTGAACAAGCATATGCTAAATGGTATAATGATAATTATTATACTCAAGGTAATGTTGTGATAAAAAAGGGAATGCCTGTTGAAGAAGCTCTAGATATAGTTACTATGCCAGCACTAGGGGTTGGTATTTTAAATGGTGCGATTGAAACATTATCTACTGCAGCAGGTGTTAAGTATTTAACTGGTAAAGATATAAGCTCATTGTTTGGCGTAAAGCATTACGCTAAGATGGTTGGCAAGATGGAAGAAAAAGCAAGACTTATTCCTGAAGTTGCAGGTATCGGCAGTAGATTAAAAAGAAATGGCGGCTTATATGGAGTGAACTTAATGCATCAAAGCGTAGCTGAAGCTGCTGAAGAAGTTGCTCAAGGATTTACTGATGAAGCTATGGGTGTGATGACATGGTCTGACGAACCTTATAATTATTATTTTCCTGAGATTGCTGAAAATGCATTTGCTGGTGCTATTGGGTCTGCCTCAAGAGGTGGTAATAGGATGCTAGCTAATACAATAGGCATATCTGAAAAAGTTGCTAACTTTAAGATAAGAAATATGTCACCTAAAGGTGAAGGTGTTAAATATTATGTAGATAAAAATGAGAATGGTAAACACCAAGTCTTTGTTAAAGTTGCTACATTAAATCAAGAAACTGGAAAATATGATGTAAGTACTACACCTATCACATCTGAAATGAGCTATGACCCTGATACTGATTCAAGTTTTGATACTGAATTTGATAATTTTACAGATGCATATAGAGTCTCAGAGTTATTTACGACATGGAATTCAGAACTTACTGAGAAAATGCATGCATGGAAGTACAGGAGATATGTAGGAGCTGAGGTTAAAGTCGAAAAGAATGAAGGAAAGTTTGATGTTAACATATATAATGCAGATGGTAAGCTTTTAGAAAATGTTGATTCTTTTGATACTAATTGGAAAGCTAAGTCTACCTCAAAGACTTTTCAGAATAATATCAACCTTACTACTAAATGGCATCAAACATATGGAGGTAATGAGAAGTTATCTCAAGACCCTTACATAAAAGATTATGAAGACAAGGTTAGTAAAGGCTTAGATACTGAGACAGCAGCCAAAGACCTTCCTGACAATTCAGATGAAACTGTTGATAAAAGAAAAAGAATTAAGCTTGGAATACAGCAATTTATGGGAGACCATGAAGGGATAACCCCAGAAGATGAAGATGTTATATCACAGTTTGATGATGATGGGGAAAGTCCAATAGGTATAGAGCCTGAGGTTATTAAGAACTTAGCTAAGGAAGACCCTAAAGAATTTAAAAGTCAATTAGATAAATTAAACATTCCAGTAGAAGATGTTGTTAGAGATTTTGATGAAACATTTCCTGATAATGCTGGTGAGCTAAATGATTTACTTGAGGGGCCACCTCAAATGCCTGTTGAAGAAGGGCCTGTAGATACCAGAGAACAGCCAGGTCAGGTTGAGATGTTTAGAGATGAAGATACTCCTGAAGGTGCCCCTGCAAAAGGTAGGCCTACTACAAAAGATAAATATGCAAATTTAAGTGACGTAGAATTACAGGATTTATTATCTGAACAAAAAGGTATATTAGAGAAATCTGATAAAGGTAGCATGGAAGGTGTTAGCGCATCTGCTCAAATCAAAGGTATTGAAAAGGAAATAGACAGAAGAGCACAAGAAGCTCCTCCTAAAGAAAAGCGTATAACTTTAGAGCAACAAAAACAAATCAATGAAGCGTCTTTTGAATTAAAAGAATTACAGGATATGGGTGTTAATATAACTAGACATCCTACTGACCCTGATAGAATAGGTGAAATAGAAGTTCCACAAGAATTAAGAAATAAAGGTGTAGGAACTAGAGTAGTAAATGCATTAAAGAAAGAATTTAAAGCTAAGGGTAAAGATTTTATAAATATAGTAGCTAAACCAGAAGCTCAACCATTCTGGAGTAAAATGGGCTTTAAGGTTTATGGTAAAGCAGATAAGACTGTTAAAGTTGATGGTAAGGATGTATATCCAAACCTAATGAGATATGACCTTAAAGAAGAGCCAGAGATGGATACAGATGAATTTAAGGTTAGGGTAGGTGCATCCAAGAAGAAAGCTCTTATTCAAAGATTGGATATGCTAACCTCTAAGTTTGCAGGTAAGATTAAATATGAAATGTTTGATACTGCTAATGAAGACGTTAAAAAGCTTATGAGCCTTCATGGAGTTAAAGATATTGATAAAGCAAGTGCTTGGTATTATAATGGAAAAGTTTATGTTATAGGAGATAGGTCTACATTATCTGAGCCATTCCATGAATTCTCGCATCCATTTATACAGGAGATAAAAAAGTCTAATAGAAAGCTATTTGATAATATTTATCAAGGTATAGTAGACAGCCCTCAATCTAGAGATTTTATAAATCATGTTGCATCTGAGTATAAAGAATATCCAATGGATAGTGATGACTTCAAAGAAGAGGTTATAGTATATGCATTAGAGCAATCTTCAGAAAAGAAATACAGCTCAAAGAATTCATTTGTTAAGGCAGTTAATAAAGTTTGGAATTGGATTAAGGAAAAGATATTTGGCAAAGGTTGGAAGTCAAGCTTAAAGGTTAAAGATTTAGAACCAAACACAAGTTTAAGTGAGTTAGCTGATATCATTGCAGAGGAAACAGGACAGACTATTGATTTAACATTACCTGAGATAGTTAAGGATATTACTCCTGCTAAGCTTAAAAAGATGATTGATGAGCATGTGCCTAATTCTCAAGAGCAGGTAATTGAAAAGTTGAATGAAGAGCTACCTTATATAGAAGAATATGGAAAAGCTAAATCTAAATATTTAAGAATCCTATTTAACGATACTTATAAGTTCCTTAAAAGATTAGCAGATAACAACAATCAAGTATTAGATATGCAAAGCTTTTCATCTGTAATGTTAGATAGCCTTCAAGCTTATGGTTTAAGAGAATCTTATGAGAGTTGGGCTAAAGAGAAATTCAAGTATGTTAAATCTAAAAATGAACGTAGAGTTGGAGATAGATACCTTCCTGTTGAAGATATTACAAGCCAAGTTGTTGAGATATTAAACGAAGAACATAACAATATATTGAAAGTTGGAGACAAAAAGTATTCTGATGAGAAAGAAGGAAATACATTATATGTTAAGCAGCTAAATGTTTATCTAAGTGAGCAGCAAATAAAAAATATTAGAGCTAAAGCCAAAAGAATGACCTTTAATGAGTGGAGAGAATTCGTAGTTAAAAGGGTTTTAAAGAAAGGTGATAGGTTAGGTTCTGTAGTAGATAGAAATGGATTATTAAAAGATTACAATAGATTAAGAAGCAGTTTGTTAACTAATGGTACTGTGGACACATGGGATGGTAAACCTGCAGGATTTAATGAGAGAGTTAATTATCAAATATTTAAAGATAAAGGCTTAAAAGGTAAGATACATTTAGTATTATCGCAAAAGGGGCCTGAAAACAAAGTTAAGGGAATTCAAAATAGCAGATTTGAGAAGATTACATTAGCTGAGAACAATATATCTAAAGGAAAAATACATTTTATATCTGGTTCTGATGTTTACTCTAAAGATACTAAAACTGGACTTTATAAAGAGTCATACAATTTCTTTTCTCAAGAAGAGTTATTTGACTTAGAAGAAACTTTAAAAGAGAATAATATGGCAATTGCATTCTCAAGGGGTGATTCAGATAAACTTGGAATAGTTGATGTCGATATAAAGAGAGCTGAGACAGCAAAAGAGTTTTGGCAATCTCAATTAGATGCAGGGTTGGTTAGAAGTAGTCATGTTAAAAACTTTATGCAAGGTGATGCATTTAGCATAGCAAAAGAAATAGCTATATTTGAAGCTGTTAGCAATATATGGCCAAGATATTTATTAGATTCTAAGGGTGGCTCTAATGTCTTTAAGAGACTTAAAATCCCATTTACGCCAGTCACTATAAGTCAGGAGATGCCATCCTTTAGAGTTGAGAAGTTTAACCCACAAGAGGTTATGTTTACGTATAAAGATAAGAGTTTCTCACCTTATAAAATTATAAGAGGATTTAAACCTAAATATGCAGGCGATGGGCAATCTATAACAGGTAAATCTATGTTTGATTTATTCCAAAAATATCATGGTTTAGAGAAAACTACAGCTAAAGCAAAGACTGTTATTTACAATAAAGATGCTAATGGCAATGTTATAGCAATAAAGCATCAACATATTTTAGCTAGACCTGATTGGAAAATCACTGATAAAGAAGGAAATGTATTATATACTATCGATAAAAAGGGCAATATAAAGAATGCTAAGGATGAAGCTGTAGATATGCTTGTTACTAGCGATGAAGCTAAGATTTGGGATGTAAAACAAAATGAATTTGATGTTCCAGGGAGCTCATTAGGGTTTACAAAGTACGATGAAGATGCTCCTAATTTCTCCAAGCATGGTATTCAGATATATAATCATGTCTTAGACCAAGCTATATTTAATATGTTTGAGACTTATTATGTTCCAAGAATGAGTAAGCAGATAAAAAGAACTTATTATATGGCACTTGATAGTAAATATGGAGTAGGTGCTGAAAGATTAGCTAAATGGATGTCTAGAATATCCTCTGGAGAAGCTCATATAGGTAGACTACCTGTGTTGTCTGAGTTAGTAAAACTAGGAGCAGGAATGCATCCCTCAGTTACAAACCTATTAGATTCATTAATACAAACTAGAAAGGTATTACCTTCTTTAAACCTATCTGATTCAAATGGTTCTAGATATGATATATCTATGGACTTTACAGATGAGTTAGGTCAAAAAGAAGTATCTTTATCTTCAGAAAATTCTAGAATGGTTTATCAAAGATATGCAGATGCTTGGGGTATTACATTAACAGATGCATTAACATTGCCTATAGATGAAATAAATTCATGGTTACAAGAGAACGAAGTGTATGTTATGGTAACTAGATATCCTGTTCCACATGTTGGTGGTTCATTTATGGCTAGAGTAAGGTCATTGCATGATAGGAAGTCTGTTATAGAAATGAATGCATATGATGTATTTGCTAGGCTTGAAGGCGATAATGATGGAGACGAAGTTATAGTAGAAATGCTAGACCCTCAGGTTGAGTCTGTATATAAACAATATTTTGATACTATAGAAGTTGGAGCTATAAACTTAGATAGATTTGTTCCTAAGAGTAGAGCTAGAGTTGATTTATCTAATAACGATGCTAGAATTTCGCTTATAGCTAACGCTACAGCTGGTAAGATGGCTATTGGTGAAATAGCTAATATACAAACTGTATATGGAATAATGTCTAATGCATATAATTATATTAATATTGCTGGTGCCAATATAACAATTAAGCAGCCTAATGATTCAATAACATTCCCACAAGCCGTTTATGATGGTTCTAAAGGTAGTTGGAGAGGTAATGTTAAAGATTATTTAAGAGTATGGTTGCAGGCTGCAGTAGATAATGCTGAATATGGATTATTAGGAGAATGGGGATATAAACCTTCTACTAAATGGGGACAGCTTAGTGGCCAACAAAAGATATATGCTAAACTTATTAGAATAAATGGACAAGATTTTAACCCTGATTTCAGATTCCATATGCAAGCTTTTAGACAGTTTGAAAAGATTATAAGGTTTCATAAGACAGCAGGTCATTTAAGAAGAGGTGGCAATTTTGAGAATAGAAGTTTTAAATTAAGTGACACTATATCACATAGTAATGCTTATTATAGCATGGTTGGAGATAATGGTGCGACTAGAGAAGCAGGTATAATGTCTTTATTTGACCCTATATTTACAGAAGTTTCAATTAAGAATAGAAGGCTTTTACCAGTGGAGCATATAGCTGTTATGGCCGCTAAAGAACATGAGGCTTTAAATGACAGAAGTGATTTATTTCAGATAGGTGATACTCCATTTATGCTTCCTGAGAATGCACATGAGAATGCACATGTAGAAGCTATAAAGTATATAAATGAAAAAGCATTAAGTATGATAGAAACTAGAATGAACAAAGATAACATTACTAGAAAATCAAAGGAAGGTCAAGAAGAGGTAAGTAAAGGTCAATCTTATACTCGTGAGATGGGTGGAAAGTTCATGAATATATTATCTAAATACAATGATATAGGATTAAGGACTATGGATGTAGATGCAGAGTTCTCAGAGTTTAAGGATGAATACCATGCAAAATTTAAAGAATTATCAAATACTGCTAAGGCAGCTGCAACTATATCGTTCTTAAGAGGTTACTTGAAAATGTCTGATAAGGTTAGGTTGAAGAAGCATGCTAATTTTCCTGTTGCTATGCCACCTGTAAGCTCTTCTAAATTTGAAGCTAACTTATTAGATAGCAATATAATGAAAATATTTTTCAGACAGTATAACAAAAGTTTAAGTGAAAGAAGGACTACAAGCCCACCTCCAAGTGTAGGTAGAGATATTACTCTTCAAAAAATAGTAAGGGAGATATGTAAATAATGGCATCAGCATGTGATACAGGTAAGAAGTCTTTAAACAGCATAGAAAATAATGATGCTAAACGTAGAGAGAATTCTCCATATTCTGGAAGGAATAAAGACGTAGCATCTAAACTGCAAGAAAGAGGTATACTTTTAGGTTCTGTTATAGATGAAGGTTTAGCTGATAAAGCTTTAGATGATTTATATGGACCTGAGAATGAATCTGCTAAATTAGTTGCTAAGATAGAAGGCTTACTTGATGCCAATGAGGGTATTCAATTAATAGTTAATGACTTTATATTGCAACATGCACCTAAAGGTATAAAACTTGGTAGCCCAACAGGTAGGCTTAAGATTGAAAATTTACCTGTTAAATCTTTGAAATTAATTTATGCTAAAGCTATTACTATGTCTAAGCAGATAAACCCTAGAGGTGAAGCTTATTCTAATTTTGGTGGTATATTATCTGCAATAAGAACTCCTAAAGGATTATCTTGGAAAGAACCAACAGGTGCATTTTATAATATTACTAAAGCCACTAAAGACTATCCTTCTAGAGTATCAAGTAGAATTAATATGTTTATTAGTGACTTGAATCAATTAAAAGGATTTGCTAAGAAAGTTAAAGCTGGTAAAGAAGGAACACCAACTATGACTATGCAGACCATATTTAGTGAGGTTAAGAATTTAATTAGTGATGGAGATGGAAGAGCCAATCAAGACTTGTTTCATAAGTATATGATGGGATGGGTTAAATATGAAAATGGTGAGTTTTATATATATAAAGATTATGAGCCAAGAAGAGAGTATCAAGTAAAAGGTTCTCAAGAATGGGTTGATATAATAAAAGGAGAAACTAAGATACCTAAAGGTGCCATTGTAAGACTTAAAGGTTATGAAAGCACTAAAGATGTTATGTTCTCATTCCAAAGCCCTGTGAAGTTAAAGGACTATGAAGATAAACAGGCAGGTATAAATAAAGGTGATTGGGATTTAAAGATGCCAAAAGCATCTGTTGATAAATTTTTAAAGCTAGCAAAAGAAGCTAGGAAAATAGATGATTTAGTGTTTACATATATGGAAAGAAACATGAAGTCCTCTATAACTAAGCTAGTCAAAGAACTTTCTAAAACATTTCCTAAGCTTATGCCAAATCAAACTAAATCTATATTCTTTAATCCTTCATCTAAAGAGTCTAAAGCAATATTGAAAACATTAAGTAAAAAGGATTTAGATGCATATAATAGATTGAAAGATATATTTGGAATGTATGCAAATGATGAGTTCGTTATAGCTAATGGAGGCAAAGTAGAAAAAAGGAAAAATCACTTCCCTGTCATGTATAATAGAGATGTATACAAGTTGATGGTTGATATGATGGCTGAAGATTTTGAGGCTGCAATAGATAATGCTCAGTCAATTAAAGATGACCCTAACTCTTCTCCAAGCGATAGAATTAAAGCTAAAAAAATGGTTAATGATTTTAGAGCTAAAATGAATTATGCTAAGTCTATCTTAGATAATTTAGACGGATATCATTTAGAGAGCACACAAAACATATCAATACCTTTTGCTAAAGACAATAAGTATTTCAAGAGAATCTCCAATGCGTATGATATTAGAAGCACAAGAACAGATGATTCTGTTTATTATGACTATTTAAGGCATGTTATGTCTTCAATAGAAAGAAATAATCTTACAGCTGAGCTGGTTAAAAGCTTAAGAATAGCAAAATCAGATGCAGTTAAAAGAAGTGCTGTAAATATATATAGAGTTTTATTTGCAGACCCTAAAGCAGAAGGTGTATTTGGAACTTCAGTAGAAGGGTTAACTAATAGGTTTGGGAAAAATATATCTCCTGAGCAAGCAGGACAAAGTTTACGTAAAATCGGAAGTTATTTATCAGGTGTATATTTGAGTGGGATGGGTAGTGCAGTTACTAATAAATCAGCTATGCTTCAGAATATTATAGATTATGGCAAGGAATATTCTGATAAGGCTAAAGACATTATGTCCGATAAAGATATCTTGGAGAAAGTAGAAGTTTTGATAAGAAGGTCAGGTATTGCAGAATTTTCTGATTTCTTTAGTAAATCTATGGTTAATGGCGTTATTGATATGCAATTAGAAGAAGATATATCTAATGCTGTTTTAGGCGAGATGGTTATGTATCACTATAACATTAAAAAAGGAAAGTCTGAAGAATCAGCAAGAGAAGAGTTTCAAACCAATGTATCCAAGTATTTAAAAAGTTCTAGTGTGTTTTTAAAGGAAGGTGTAGGAAAGATTATAATTCCAGATTCCGATAGATTGGCAAAAAGGAAAAAAGATTTAAGTAAAAGAATGCGGCAAACTACAATAAATAAACTTTTAGATTATGCTATAAATAAAGAATATCAATTTAAACTTACATTAAAAGAGCTACCTATGTCAAAAATTGCAAAGGCTAGAAAAGCTGTAGTTGATAAAGCATTATGGGGAGCTGAATGGTGGGCAAGCCAGATGAGAGCACATCGCCTAACTATGAGTCAAACTGAGAAATATTTAAGAACTTTATCTTTTGTTATAGGTGTTCAAAAAGCTCATGATTCTGGGATTCTTAGAAATGATGTAAATTGGTGGGATTATACTGATGAAGCTGATATAAGTAAAGCTATTGCTATAGGTAGAGAGTATAATGAGTTTACAAACTTTGGTTTGTCTACACAAGAAGCTGGAAGATTTAACTATGGTGACCATGGTAAACTATTAGGGAAGTTTAAAGTTTGGGCTCAACAAAAATTTGGAAGAGATGTTAGATTGTTCCATGAAGCTTATCTTTCTCATAAAAGTATTGCAAGTA
>CEUO01012368.1_pt1 | contig 11515 bp, 12 predicted proteins | sample 531391 | NCBI WGS metagenome assembly CEUO01 (sample SAMEA2622799, study PRJEB7988) | marine metagenome | isolation source: saline water (ENVO:00002010), including
ACTTTTGGACTACATTCCATGTTCGCAGGTTTTGTCCGTATCCACTTAGTTTGCACTAAGTATACTAGCAGGCTCAATAGTTATAGACTATCACTCTTTACGATTAAGGTTCTCAGCAACTACTTGTAGCTATATTAAGGTGGCCGCCTCAATACAGTACTTTCGTCACAAACTAAAACATACCTTGGGGGAATGTTATAGCCCTTATTACACCGAAGTGCTAAGGGATTAGAGCCCTATGAACTTAATCGCTGTGGGTATTTTCCTGTATAGTTATCATTAGTTTAGTTGACAACGGTAGTGATATTGAGTTCCTCACAGAGTAGCTTGCTATCCTTTTGGGATAGTAAATACTACGCTCAATACTTCAATAAATACCTGGTGAGTATTTATCAACATATTTCTGGTCATGTCCTATGTCGCCACAGGAGTAACCATAATATTGGATAGCAGCCTTACCACCACAGTTCAGCTTTTGAAAAACTATCCTACACCTTATCTTATTCTATGTTACCATAGTCAAGAGCATTACCATTTGCTCTATAGATTGTCTGATGCCCTCAGATTCTCTACATAGGTGCTTGTATCTCGGGACCGTTTCTGGCGCAATAACTTTGTCTAGTTATCACTTTGGGCATATCTCTATGCTTATCCTTGTGTTTAATGTGCGATATGATACTACCACACAATCCTCCAAATCTTATTAACTACTATCTCTTATTAAATTCATATAATAAATTACTCTTATTTCAAATCCTTTAAAAGAATAACAACGTTGTTAAATTTGTGGGACCATAGCAAATCGCTAGAAAACTATGATCCCTGGGTATACGGGGGTATCCCATTAAGGTAAATCTTGATTGACTTTCCTTTGGGATTTATCTGAATAATTAGCGATTCTTATACTGCTTTATTAATCGAGCTTATTACTTTAGCTTGTTCATTCATTACGTATATTATTTTATCTATCTTATGCTCAGGTATATTACTAATATCTAAATCTTCTAAGAGGTCTTTTAATGCTGATGTTATATATTTACATGTTTCACTCTTTAATACTACTGGATTTAAATAGTCTGGCATATTACTCCTTAATTACCAACTAATCAAGTGCATACCATAATGCATACAATTGATTCTTTTTCATTTTTTTGAACGTGGTCTTCTTAGTTTTAGGCCACTTCTGTATTGCCCACTCTTCGAGTTGGTATCTTCTTGAATAGGGACATCTTTTGTATTGCATAACTCTCCTCTCATATATTTATCTTGCGCTATTTCTTCTTCTTTATTTAAAATAAGAGGTACTTTTCCTTCTTCAATAAGTTTTTCTACATAACATTGCAGATAATAGTCTCTTATTGATTCACTTTCGTCTATATGTCGACTTCTGTATAAATCTTTAACTTTTCCCATCTTTTTCCCCTCTATTTAACTCTGATTTAAAATTTTAATATTAATGTACTACTGCATACTTGGGTGACAAGGTGTATGCAAACCCCGTGGCTATAATCCTCTACAGATTATATTTATGACCATTATTACATGTCCATGTGCCATTAACTAAACGCAAATGCTTAGTTACTAACTTCTTTAATTTGAAGTTGTAAATAATCACTTGAGCTGTAGTATTATTACTACCATAGCTAATAACTTTATGAACATTAAATAACTTTTTGCTCATATGTATAATTCCTTTTTTAATTTATTTATATATACTAGAATTATAGCCTAAATGTTTGCCCATTACACAATATTAAACCGTTGTGTTATCCGCTCCATAGTTTCGCCTCAAATTCATTAGGCTGGGCTATACCTAATTACTATTGATGAATATTCCTCTTTGTTTATAGTCGCGTAATATTCGTGCTACGACTTATGATCAGTTATTTAGATTGCTTGATCAATGATTTAGCAATTGAGAAGGACTTAGGCTCAAATATCTTACCTTTTTCAACTTCTACAATTACTTGTGAACCATTAATGAAAGCATATCTTAATTCCTTTTGTGCCATATGATTTACCTCTTTTAAATTAATAGTTAAAATTGTCTTATGTGTACTAAATACAACAATACCGCTCTATTTCCGTACGATATAAAAAGGATAAACTATGTTGTTTACCCTTTCTATACCGTTAATGGTAGATGCTACTTAGATGACTCAGCGAATAGAGTTATGGTAGGAGTTGGTTTAGGTGTGTAAGGATGTTTGAAGATTGCATGCGTGAGGTCAGATTCTTCTTTGTAGTAGACAGAATCAGCAACGTAATGAGTTATAGATAGACCGTTCTTATCCTTATCAGTATACATCAGGTCTCTATCAGATGCTTTATATAGCTCTGAGATTTGAGCAAGCTGTTTGATAGTGATAACGGATTTATCTACGGATTCTACAACATCGCCATCAAATTGCATTCTGATTACTGAATTATCATAAACAGGCTTATTATCGTTATCACGAAGCTTTGGATGTGCAATAATAGGCTGTTTAGTAACAGGATTGATTTTAGGTAACCCTGTTTGATTATTATACTGAGTTACTTTTGGTTGGCTCCTATCAACAGCTTGAGCGTTAGTTACTTTGGAAGGATTAACTGTTAATGGTTTTAAGTTTTTAGTATCTGTTTTCATTTGATTTACCTTTATTTAAAATCTATTTAGTTAGATAACATCGTATGTTGATTGTTATAGGAAGGTTACAATAGATTTGAAATAACCAGCCCAAGCTGGAGAGGGGCAAGTACTTTCTAACATAACCCTCTGGAATTTCAACCTGGGGAGCAGAGCGACCCGTGAAATCCGAGGGGGATGGTAGCATGTATATCACGTACACCAATTCTTTGTGAATTTTTTAGAAATGCACTTTTCAACGCCTTAAAGGGGTCATTTCGGCGATATTATGAAAAAAGAAGGTTAAGGTACCATCAGGATATTTTCTGCTGAAATATAATAAAAAAAGAAAATCCTTTGCACTATTATAATAAGTATACTATATTAGTATACTATATAAAGGGGTTTTTGTACCTTTAAAGCCGTTAAGGTAGCAAGTGAACATACATACTTACATAACTTTAATCAATATATTTCGGGGGTATATATGAGTTCTAAATACAGTACTTTAAAGACAGACCAAATAGGTAAGGATACTACATGGGGTGGCTCTGTATCAGTAGACAACATAAGAACATATCCAAGGACAACAAATAATGGCAAGATTCGGTAGAAGAAGTAAAGCTAGATTAGCTACATGCGATCCTAGGTTACAAAAAGTCTTTAATGAAGTGATAAAAGAGATTGATTGTTCAGTATTAGAGGGTCACAGAAGTGAAGAGAGACAAAACAAGTTATTCAAAGAGGGAAAGACTAAAGTTACTTACCCAAAAGGTAGGCATAATGCTAGCCCTTCTCTCGCTGTTGATGTCGCTCCTTACCCTATTGATTGGTCTGACCGTGAAAGGTTCACACTTTTTGCTGGGTATGTCCTTGGGGTGGCTAATAGGATGGGTATTACTCTTCGCTGGGGAGGAGACTGGAATATGAATTGGGAAGTAAGCGATAATAGATTCGATGATTTCCCTCATTTTGAGATAAGGGAGAAATAATGCAGATAGGTATAGCAAGATTAATTATGAGTCATTTAGTTAGTGGTAACTCCAAAGCTTTAATGTTCCTGCAAAGACAATTACAGATGCCTAGTGCTAAAGAAATGGCTAACTTAGCTCTTAGTAAACTTCCTAAATCAGAACAGAAATCTGTATTTAAAGCACTAGAGAACAAAATGAAGCCTTATGTAACTGATCCTACTACACCTTTAAACAGGAAGCTTGCTAGTTTAAGAGATAATCCTAATATAGCTGAGAACATGAGGATTTCAGCACAGGAAATTGCTAAAAAACACAAACCACGAGGAAATAAGGGTAGAGCAGGAATAGATCGTTGGAGGAAGTTAAGAGAAGATGAGATATTCTACTCACGATGGAAGATGCAATTCTTAGATAATGCTAAGGATATAGCAAAAGAAAAAGAGAATATTAGTCGTTTAGAAGATCTACTAAAAATATCTGATGCTAAACTATCTAGATTAATTTAATCTGCCTATAAATGTACGAAATATCTATCAAACATAAGGATAAAGGTAGGGTATCCTATAAAATCTACACTAAAGAGGAAGCTGATGCCAAAGAAATCGAATATAAATACTGGAAAGAAGCAGAAATCGGAGAATATGCGCTCACTGATGATAACTATGTGGGAGAAGTTATCCAGAAGAAAAAGTATAAATCAAATAATGGTGTTAACTCTTATTATGTTAGGATGCCTTTTGGTTATGCCTTTCATAGTCCTAAGTATCCTACTCAAAAACTTAAAGCCGATGGTAGATTATCTAATCACACTTTATCGGGCAAACCGCAATTAGAAGTAAGAAAGAACTCTACTGACTGGAGAAACCTAGCATTAGTATATTCTCTTTGTTTTAATATGGATTTAGCAATAGATAAAGTATTTAAAAACCCGACTCCATCTAGAAGAAGAACAATGAAGAGATGGATGAGAACACAGGAGTTTAAAAGTATGGTAAAAGATGAATTAAAAGATGTATTAGCTGAAAAAGGATATAATAGATCAAAAGCAATTGATTTATTGTCTAAAGGCTTACAAATGGCAGAATCTAAGAATGATGTTACTAATTTTTTACGCGTAGTAGAAAACATTCAAGATATGCTTGGTATGAAAGATAAAACAGTGACTAAAACCACTACTCAATTAGAGGCTACTGCTACTCGTAAGCTATTAGATGAGATAAATGAAGAAGAACAATCTCTAAAAGGTAAGCAAACCACTATAGAGGCTAAGTCTTCTACTGATGAATGATTTTGAGGCTATATACCAAAAAAAACAAGCATTAAAGAAGTTATATAATAATATAGCTTTATTTGGTAGGACTTGTTTTCCTACTGCTCTTAGAAAAGCAACACCTCCTTTTCATCATGAAATATATTCAGCATTAAGAAATAGAAATAAAAAAAGGGTTTTGATAGCTGCGCCACGTGGTACAGCAAAATCTACGGTTACTTCACTTCTCCTACCTATGCACCGCATTGCATTTAAAAAGACAGAAGAAGAAGAATTCATAGTTATAATATCTGAATCACAAGCGCAGTCTATCAACTTCTTATCTCGTATTAAATATCACTTAACTCACAGCGATAACATGAGATCTTTATTTGGTGATTTCGGACCTAACACTGCTAAAAGATGGACTGCTACAGATGTAGTTACTGCTAATGGCGTTAGGATAGTAGCTGTAGGTACAGGTCAAAGAGTTAGGGGTTTTATTGAAGGTGATACACGTCCCACGTTAATAATAGTAGATGACTTTGAATCAGAATTAAATGCTTTTACTATGGAGGCTAGAGCTAAGAACAGGAAATGGATGACTGAAGCTGTTATACCATCACTATCTGATGAAGGTAGAATAGTTATGATTGGAACTGTTATATCAGAAGATTGTTTCTTATATTGGGCTAAAGACTCCACAGCCTGGAATACATTATGGTATTCTATTATAAATGATGATGGCACTCCTATATGGCCAGAAAGATTTCCAAAAGAAAGAATAAATCAAATAAAAGAAGAATATTCATCCGTTGGTAATATAAATGGTTTCTATCAAGAATATATGAATATTGCTCAATCTCCAGATGAAGCTCCTTTTAAACCAGAATGGATAAAATTACATCAATATGATTATGAAAGAAGAGAAGGTCAACCTTGCTTAGTTAAAAATACTGGAGAAGGTGAAGACATTATACCTATAGAAGTATATGGTGGAGTAGATCCAGCTAGTAGTCTTTCTGCACGTGCTGACTTCTTTGTTCTCGTAACACTTGGTATAGACCATGAAGGGAATAGATATATTATTGATTTATACAGAAAACACATATCTCCTGCAGAGCAACCAGATATAATAATTGAAAAGTTTAAGAAATACAGACATAAAAAAATGAAAATTGAGACAGTGGCATATCAAGAAGCCTTGAGAGCCGCAGTAAAAAAGAGAATGTTAGAAGAGAATTTATATATACCTGGATTAGAAAAAGGAGTTAAACCTCGTACTCGTAAAAGCGAGAGATTGTTATCTTTAGTTCCTATGTTTGCAAAGGGTGAATTTTTCTTTAGAAGTCAAGATACTGAGGCACAGGCAGAGTTCTTGTCATATCCAAAAGGTAAGCATGATGATATTATGGATGCTATATGGACTTCATTGGAAGGAGCAAGGCCTTGTAGGGTTAAAGAATTGGTAGATCCAAAAAAAATAAAGAAAAAAAATAAATTCCTTGATTGGATGACATTATAATTCATATATTAAGTTGCTGAGAAGCAATTCATACTGGGGGTATTAAATTGGCTTACGAAAAAGGTAAAAAAGGTGTAAAGCAGTCTTTCGTAGATGAGACTTTACAACTTTTCCGTTTATATAAAAATAAAAGAGACCATTGGGAAGTTCAAGCAAGAGAAGATATGGAATATCGACTTGGACGTCAATGGACAAAAGAGCAAGAGAGATCTCTAAAAGCTAGAGGTCAAGCTCCTATAGTAGTCAATAGAATCCACCCAGCTGTAGAAACAGCAAAAGCAATGCTTACTGCTAATAGGCCTTCATTTAAAGTATCCCCAAGAGAAGATAGCGATGTTAAGGTTGCTAATGTATTAAATAATTTATTAGCATATATGTATGATATATCCGATGGTCGTTCTGTTATAAGAAAATCGATAGATGATTATTATGTATCTGGGTTAGGATATATTATGGTTTATCAAAATCCTCAAGCAGATGCAGGTAAGGGTGAGGTTATGATTAAAGACATAGACCCTTTAGATGTTTACGTAGACCCTAATTCAAGAGATCCTTTCTTTAGTGATGCAGAGAATATTATTATATCAAGAAACTTTACTAAAGAACAGGCTAAAAATTTATATCCTCAATATAAAAAAGCAATTGATGCAGCATCTGGTTCATATGAAAGCGACCAAATAATAACTAACAATACAGACGATGTAGGTATAACATTTCCTGGAGAAATAGAAACAACTGAAGAAGATGATTATGTAAGAGGTTATGAAAGATACTACAGAATCATGGAAAATGCTTTCAGAGTTCATGAAAAACATTCTGGCAAAGAATATAGATTCACAGAAGAAGAATGGGGAGAATATATTCAGCAAGAAGTTGGTGTTTTAGGAGATCAGATTATAGAAGGTGCTAAACAAATAGAGCAAGCACGAGAAGGACAATCTCAATTAAGACAACAAATACTTGCTAAAAATGAAAAAACAATTACAGATGATGTTCATAGAATGCAAGAAGAATTAGAAGTTCAATATATAGAAAGAGAAAAACAATTAGCAGAAGCTTTACAGATGGGTGAAATAGTTCCAGAGAGAGCACAATTAGAGCTCCAAAATCTAAGAGAGCAAATTGATAATCATATAGAACAAACTAAAATAAAAGCAATGGCTGAAGCAGGAAAAGTGACAGATATACCAAATGTGATGATTGTCACAAAAGCTACTTTAATAAAACAAGGGCTAATCGAGTCAATTCCTATTTCAATAAAAAGAGTAAAACAATGTGTAATTATAGGTGAAACAGAGTTATACTCGAGGGTATTACCAACAAGTGAATACCCTATTGTCCCTATGGTCAATTTACATACTAGGACTCCATATCCAGTTAGTGATGTAAGAATGGTCAAAGGGCTACAAGACTATATCAATAAAACTAGGTCTTTAATTATAGCACATGCTACAACATCGACTAATATGAAAGTTTTAGTCCCTGCAGGTAGTGTAGATATGCAAGATTTTGAGCAAAAATGGGCTCAGCCTGGTGTTGGTATAGAAGTAGATTTTGATTTGGGGCAGCCTGTAGTTGCAAGTCCAACTCCTCTTCCTAATGAGCTATATGCTAATGAACAAACAGCGAAAAACGACATAGATCACCAACTTGGGCTATATGAAATGATGATGGGTAATTCACAAGCTGCCCCTCAAACTTATAAAGCCACTATATCTCTTGATGAATTTGGTCAAAGAAAGATTAAATCTAAATTAGCAGATATAGAATCTTGTTTAACAAGAGTAGGTCAAGTTGCTATACAATTAATGCAAGAATTATATCAAAATGAAAAGATATTCAGGATTGTTAATCCTAATAATTCTTTAAGTGAATATGCTATAAATAAAAAATTATATGATGATAAGACTGATGAGATTAAAATCATAAACGATATTACTATAGGCAAATATGATGTAGTATATGTATCAGGTTCGACACTTCCAAGCAACAGATATGCGGAACTCGAATTTTACATGGATGCTTATGCTAAAGGTATCATAGATAAAGCCGAAGTATTGAAGAAAACAGAAGTTTTCGACATGGAGGGCGTACTTCAGAGAACAGATACTATACAACAGCTTGAGCAACAACTCAAAGGCGTGATGAAAGAGCTTAAGAAAGTTAATGGCGATATGCAAACACTTACCAGAGAGAATGTTCACCTCAAGCAAAAAGTTGAAGTCGAGAAGTTTAAATCTGATTTAGACCAAACTAAAGGTAAAGCTAAGTTAGCTGGAACTTTATTTGAGAAAAGATTAGATGATAACTTGTCAATGATCTCAAAAGAAATCGCAGATGCAACTCAAAAAGAATCAGACGCACCTTCTTCCGCATCTAAGAAGCCGTCAAAAAAGAGAGGGAAATAGCAAATGGAAGCTAACCAAGAAAACCAAAACTCGACTCCTAATTCTGAGCAACAAATTCCTGATTTTGAACAACAGATTATGGATACTCGAGCAGAAAACGAATCTAATGATAATACCTTTGAAAAGGCTATGGGATTACCTACTGAACCAAATACTCAGGCCCCACCAGCGCGTGAGAACCCTAATAGAGTAGAACATCCAGCAGAAAATCCTGTAGTTCCTCAGCAAGACTTTTCAAAAAATGAAGTTAAACCTGAGGATAATGATCAAGTTCGTTATCAATATTGGCAATCACAAGCTAGTAAGTTAAAGAATGAGTTAGATGGATATAAGGAATATGCTCCTATGGTAGATTATCTTAGAAGTAATCCTGATGCAGTAAAAAATCTAACACCAGGTTCTACTAATAATACAGAAGAACAGGTCCCCGAACAGGAGGTTGAAGAATTCCCACCGCCGCCTGCAAAACCTGAGGCACCTGCTGGATTTTCAAGAGAAGCTGCATATTCTGATCCTACTAGTGAAAGTGCTAAGTATTTAGATAGTGTTGAAAAATGGAGAGACGATATTCAAACCTACAATCAATTACAATCTCAATATGAAGTAGCAACTTTACGTGAAACGTACAATAAAAAGCTAGAAGCTATAGAAAAAGTTGAACTAGAAAGAAAACATGCACAAGAACAGCAAACTCAAATGCAAAAAGTTAGAGAGTATGTTAGCTCTAACTATAATTTGGGTGATGATGTAGATAATTTTATTCAAACAATGAATGATCCAAATTCGGTTAATATGGATGATTTAGTTGGATATTATCAATGGAAGAAGAGTCAAGTTGCTCCTCAAAATCCACAGGCTCCACAACCTAATGTTGCACCGAGTCCTGCATTTAAGCAAATTCAACGTGCTCAATCTGTGCCTACTCCTATGGGAGTACAGCCAGCTCAGTCTTCTTCTCCTTCATCTGCATCTGATAGCTTTATGGACGCTTTAATATCAGACAATAAAAACAAAAACATCCTATAAGGAGGATAAATTAAATGGCAGATTATAGTGGCGGGGAACTTCTATCGACAACTCCTGCTGGTTCGTTTACAGGTGAAAGCGTAGACAATATAAGAAGAACGTTTGGTATTGGTGACAAAGTAGCTGAATTAGCTCCAGAAACATCAATTTTCTTCTCATATCTATCTAAACTTGGTAAAAAACCAACAGATGAGACAGTATGGAAACCCTTAGAATATAGAAATCAATGGCAAAGACGTAATTTTACAGCAGCATATCAAGCAGACGATGGTGCTACTTCAGGTGCTGGTATAAAAATTACAGTTGATTATAACAACACAGGAAAAGTAAGTACTAGCGAAACTTATTCGCCTATTTTCTTAGTAGCTGGTCAAGTGCTTAGAATTAAAGGTAAAGTTTGGCAAGTAGCATCAGATACTACTATTGAGTACATGAAAACAGTTTCAGGCGCAGATAATGATACAGCCTCAACAGCTGGCAAAGGTACTACAGATGGTGATTATGCTCTGATTCCTTTAGCTAAATTAACGTTAGTTTCAGATGGTTCTACAACATTTGCGACCGATGGTACAGATGATGGTAAAGGCCAAGTGATTGGATCACAATGGGCTGAGGCTAGCGGAGCTCCTGATGGCTGGAGAGATGAATTAACTTCAGTAGAATTCTTTACTCAGATATTCAAAACTTCAGTTCCTTTAATGTCAGGTTCAATGCAAGCTACTAGATACAGAGGTTATGCAAATGAGTGGAAGCGTATTTACGCAGAACACATCAAATCGCATAAAATGGATCTAGAAAATGCTTTCTTGTTTGGATATGGAAGGTACGATACTGCTGACGTAAGACATTCTTGGGGGCTAATACCTTTCCTTGAAAACAATGGTGGTAAAAAATATGAGCTAGATTACGATGGTACTACACCAGGCGGTTCTGGTTACAATGTTAATGCTCCATTTTCTTATGATGGTATTGTTGACGTAATGGATGACTTCATGAACTATGAAAGTGGTAACAGTGGTCAAAAACTATGTCTAACATCTAGAAAAGTGATCAATGCTTTGCATAAAGTTGGCGCGAATACATTCTTGAAGAACTCATTTGGAACAGAAAGTAATAATCCAACTCAGATCTTCTCTGCGAATTTAGATGTTAAATCATCTAGTTTCATGCCAATTGATATTTCATCAATCTCTACTTCATGGGGTTCTATGAATTTCATAGCACATCCATTATTTAGAGGAGACATGGAAGATAAAGCAGTATGTGTTGACTTATCTAATGTATCATATAGACCATTAGCAGGAAACGGAATATCGAGAGATACTTTTGTTGAAACTAATGTTCAAGAAAATGACATTGATGGTAGGAAAGACATGATCATAACTGAAGCTGGTTTAGAAGTTATGTTACCTGAGACACATGCCGTAATCGACTTCGTTACAGGCGGTTAATCAGAATAGTTAACTAGTGAGAAAGGGAGGGTGGTTGCCCTCCCTACTCCAAAGGAAATAAATGAGCAAATTATATACAATTAAAGACAAAGTTTTAGCACTCCTAGGGGAGAATAATAGTACTTATATAAACAATATAGCTAATTTAGGGCAATTATGGGAAGAATCTATATGGGAAATAGCCAATGCATTACCTACTAGGTTAATGTCCAATCATGTCCCAGCAACAATACAGCCCGTTAGTCCTTTATCAACAGGTAGCGAAGACACAACT
>CEUO01049661.1_pt1 | contig 11478 bp, 21 predicted proteins | sample 531391 | NCBI WGS metagenome assembly CEUO01 (sample SAMEA2622799, study PRJEB7988) | marine metagenome | isolation source: saline water (ENVO:00002010), including
ACGGCTCTCAATTATGCCTTCGAGGCACAGACACTCACAAGCAGTTTTAGTGTATCCTGTGATGGCACTATTGATCTCAATAGGGCCACCCTTACAAGTTCATTCACGGTGTCAGCGGCTGGAGTCAAGTTTGACTTTGGTTCAGCAACACTAACATCATCAAGTTCTGTATCAGCATTCGGTGGCAGGATCAGGACAGGACAGACCAGTGCCACTTCATCAGCCACAACTACACAGAACGCGGTGGCAAACTTTAGTGGATCATTGTCAGCGGTCAGCAGTTTCACAAACAGCACCAACGCAATTTACAAAGCATTCAGTGAAAGCCTGACACTCAACGCATTCTTTACACAGGTCCAACTTGCAGGTGAATTGATAGAAGCAGGCACAAGTATCACACCAAGAACAACGGAATACACTTGGGCAGACTTCAAAGAGAGCGACATTATAGACAGGGCATGGACAGATTGGTTTGGTGATTCTTGGGGTGGTGAGAAGAGAATAGTCCTTGTGGGTGCCGCAAGTTTTGTAAAAGCATTAGGCGGATACAGGGCATTCGGATCAGCGAGTGTATCAACATCAGCAACGGTGCCGGATGTCACAATGACAAGGGTAAGGACTTTCTCGGCTAGTCCAACCGCAACCGCTTCAACAAGTGTCAATGGAAACGCAACATTTGGTCCAACCAAAGAAGTCACCACATCGGCGACCCAATCAACAGACGGCAAGAGGTTCAGAGGTGTTTCATCAGGCGGCAATCCATTCCAGATGCCAATGGGAGCATTCAGTTCTTCAACACTTGCTTTCTACACAGCATCAGGTGATGCCAATCCTATAGCAGTAGCCAGTGTTAGTGGCATAGGTAATGTGACATTTGACTTGGCTTATGGTCAAGGCATAACCGCCGCATTCAGCACAAGCACAAATGCGAACTTCACGGCACAACTACAACCTACAGAATTATTTGCTTTATACAGCACATTATCAGAAGGAAGACTAATATCACCGGCAGATCCTTTCAACACCGTGATAGTTCCACAAGAACTTAGAACAATATTGGTGCCGACAGAAACGCGACAGTTCGTGGTTCCAGAAGAAACTCGATTAAATAAAGTTAAACAAGAAACTAGGGTGGCGGAAGTGCAACAAGAAACAAGGATTAGGAAAATATTTAAACCACCATACACTAACAGATCAAGCATTCCAAGGGTAAGGAGCGAAACATAATGGCTAATTTGACAGGATTCAAACGAGACAACAAAGGCCTCTACATAGAAAAGGCCGCAGGAGCCAACATCAAGTATGGTGTTGATTTCACAGACTACCTTACAACAGGCGATGCCATATCATCGGCGTCTGTAGCAATAGAAACAATTTCAGGTGATTCATCACCTTTGGCATTACCAACAAATCCATCAACTGATGTTGTGATATCTAACGCACTTGTGAACATTAGACTCAACGGCGGTAGTGCCGGCAACATCTACAATGTGGATGTGACCATCGTGACATCAAATGGTGACACTGATGTAAGAAGATTCAGGATAGCAATAACGGACAAACATTTATAATGGCTGACACACCTAAACATTACAAACTAGACAGAGACTTGATATTCAAGTTGGCAACACTCCATTGCACTTACAAAGAGATAGCGGATGTGGTTGGCACTTCTGTGACAACTTTGGAAAAAAGATATTCAGGTATCATAGACAAAGGTAGATCAGAAGGTAAAAAATCTTTGAGAAGAGCACAGATGGAGAAAGCATTACAAGGCGATGTCCGTATGCTTATATGGATGGGCAAACAATACCTAGATCAAAAAGATACACCAACAGATCAAGAAAACACAGCACCACTTCCTTGGGAAGAATAATTACTACAAATGAAACTATCTGAACCACAACAGGTAGTGGCTAAGGATAAGAAGAGATTTAAGGTATTAGTCACTGGCAGACGATTTGGCAAGACAACACTAGCAATTAGAGAACTATGTTATGTCGCAAGGATACCCGGTCGGGTATGCTGGTATGTGGCACCTTCATACAGACAGGCCAAACAGATAGCCTGGGTCAAGATTAAAGAAATACTACAAGACCTAAGATGGATCAAAAGGATCAATGAGGCAGAACTTACTATATTTCTAAAGAACGGATCAAGGATATGCCTTAGGGGTGCTGACAATCCGGATTCATTGAGGGGTGTTGGTATTGACCTATTGGTTATGGATGAGTGTGCTGACATAAACGAAGAGGCTTGGACAGCAACATTGAGGCCCACACTATCAGACACAAAAGGCAAAGCGATGTTCTGTGGCACACCCAAAGGAATGAATTGGTTCCACGACCTATACCAAAAAGGACAGGACCCAACCGAAGAAGAATGGTCAAGTTATCTTTACACCACAATTGAAGGAGGATGGGTAGATCAACAAGAGATAGAACAGGCAAGAAAAGATCTAGATGCCAAGACCTTCAGGCAGGAATATGAATCTACATGGGAGGTCTATTCTGGCATAGTGATGCACTCATTCAGTATGCAACACAATGTCAAACATTTTGAAGTGCCTGAGGATGTCACAACATATTCTATTGGTATGGACTTCAACCTTGATCCTATGAGTGCTGTGGTTTCCTACATCAAAGACAATATAGTATATGTTTTTGATGAGATACAGATATGGGGTTCCAACACACAGGAGATGGTTGATGAGATACACAACAGATACAAGAACAAAAAAATTATAGTGTATCCTGATCCAGCCTGTAGGCAGAGACGAACTTCGGCAGGTGGTAAGACGGACTTGTCAATACTACAGAATGGAGGACTTGCTTGTCGTGTGCCAGCGAGGCATATGGCCATCAGAGACAGGATCAATTCAATGAATTCTAAACTATGTTCGTCAGCAGGCATACGGAGTGTTATCATCCACCCGCGGGCGAAGAACACAATAAATAGTTTAGCAAAACAATGTTATAAAGAGGGAACATCTCTGCCAGACAAGACACAAGGATTAGATCATATGAACGACGCACTTTCTTACATGGTTTCTTTTTTGTATCCTGTGACGAGAGATTTTACAACAACAGCACCGGCGAGATTCACCGTAAAGACAGGAGCATAATAAATGGCTGATCCAAATTATCTTTTAAACCAAAGTCCAGAAGATCAGAATTACTACACAGAAGGATTGCCAGTCCATAGCGAATATTCAGCATACATTCCAAGGTGGCAATATCTCATCAGATCATACCTTGGTGGTGTTCAATACAAAATGGGCAAATACCTTACCAGGTATGTGTATGAGACTGAGGGAGAATTCCAATCAAGATTGAGACAGACACCATTAGACAATCATGTAAAATCTATCATTCACATATACAATAGTTTCTTATACAGGAATGAACCAAAGAGAGATCTTGGCAACCTACAGGGATCACCTGAGGTGGAGAACTTCTTGAAAGATGCTGATATGGAAGGCAGAAGTTGGCAATCATTTATGAGAGATGTCAACATTATGAGTTCAGTGTATGGTCATTGTTGTGTGTTAATAGATCGTCCAGAGACAACGGTTGGCACGAGGGCAGAAGAACTTGAACAAGGTATCAGACCATACGCAACATTATACACTCCTGAGAACATAATCGATTGGCATTGGGAGAGACTACCATCCGGACATTACGAATTACAATATGTCAAATTCTTAGAACAAGATATAAGAACAAACAGGAAGTCAGCGGCTTACCATGTGAGAACTTGGACGAAGGATATGATATATCTTGAATCATTTGATTCAAAGAAGAAAGAACCATTAGAATTAGTAGAATCAAAAGTAAATCCATTAGGCGTTATACCTGCAGTATGGGTGTATGCCAACAGGTCCCCAATCAGAGGCATAGGAGTATCAGACATAGGCGACATAGCAGACAACCAAAACTTTTTATTTTCACTTTATTCAGAGGCAGAACAACTTATAAGATTAACAAACCATCCAACACTTGTAAAAGACAGAGAGACAGAAGCATCGGCAGGAGCAGGCGCTATAATAACATTGAGTGACACAGTCACGGCAGAAACAAAACCTTATCTATTACAACCAAATGGCTCAAACTTAGACGCAATATTAAAAACAATTGACGAGACAATAAAGAACATCGACAGACAGGCACACCTAGGCGCCATAAGGGCAATTGAAACAAGACAGATGTCAGGCGTGGCAATGCAATCAGAATTCATTCTATTGGACGCGAAACTTTGTGAGAAGGCCAAGAATTTGGAATTGGGCGAAGAGCAGATTTGGAGAATGTTCAGCCTGTGGCAAGGACAACCTTGGACAGGGTCAGTGAAATATCCAATGGCTTTCCATATCAGAGACAAGAACTTGGATATGGACCTATTACAGAAGGCGGCGGCCACACAGAGAGATTCAGCAACTGCCACTCCTGATGTGAAAACAATGATAGACGCAAAAGTAAAAGAACTATTAGCACAAGACGAAGAAGAACTAATGACAATGAACAATCAGCCACCACCATTGAAACTAGACATGGTGCATCCACCAATGGAATCGGCTGAAGACATGATCAAGCATATGAGAGATATGGTAAATGAAGGATACACCGACGAACAGATTTTGGAAATACATCCTGAGATAAAAAACTTCTTTGACAATGAAACACCACAAGATTAAATCCTTAAAAACAAGAATCTATAAGATAGAAAAACTTTTAGAGAGGTTGACTCGTAAATCTTCTCATAGGGTGAAATGCTTCTTTAAGGATTGGGTCGGATGGTGGGCAAATAAACTTAACATAGGAGGAATGACCAATGGCGAGAACAAGAAAAAGCGGAGGTAGAAAGATGAGTGGTTTCTACACGCCACCCAAGAGAATGGGCAAAAAAAAGAATCGTGGCGGCAAAAAACGAAGAGGTTAATTGGACAGAATACTTTGCTTCAATAGTGTCCGTGTGTCCTTGGAGCAAAGCATACTGGCGTAAGCAAAAGATCGATGTGTGCCGTTGGAGAGGCGAACACAAAGTCAAACCTTTGGGAGATTATGTGGCCAGGATGTGGATACATCCTAACGCCAGTGGTAATCGCCTGTGCAAACTACATTACAGATTGAACTTGCGAGACAATGAAGAATGGCTGTATTCACATCCACAATACAAAAGGCATTCAACACCTGTGCCTGTTCTCATACAGCAAGATCTCAAAACATTAAATAATGCAAGACAACGAACAGGACGAGTATGGATAGACAAATCCACAGACTGATTGTAAGCAAAGCAGATGTGCTACTGAACACGGTGGCATATCAAAGATGGAAACAAGGCGACCCAAGATATGTCGCAGGAAAAGGAGTCACAGATGGCGAAAAGAAGAAAAGTCCCAAAAGATAAAGCAACTGGTATTCCTAAGAAATATCTGTCAGGTGTGAAGGGCAGACAGCGGACTATGTTGGCAAACACAATGAGACAGATATCAGCATTGGCCAAAGCAGGCAAGCGGATACCACAATCATTGATAGACAGGAGGGTTAGACTTGGCAAAAAGAAAAAGTAGGGCAAAACCTTTAAGTTCAACAACCAGAAGGACACTACAACAAAAAGCAAACAAGAGTAGATTCACTTTCTCAACACTTAGAAAAGTGTATAGGAGAGGACAAGGTGCTTTTCTGACAGCAGGATCAAGACCGGGCATTGGTATGAACCAATGGGCAATGGGCAGAGTAAATTCATTTTTGAGAGGTAGTAGGAAACACGACCTAGACCTAAGGAGAAAAAGATAATGGCAAAATACCAAGGCAGAGATGTCAAACTTAATAAAGTTATGAGAGGTGATGTCAAAAAATTCAAAGTTTTTGTGAGAGATAGAAACACAGGCAACGTCAAGAAAGTAAATTTTGGACAAAAAGGAATGAGCATAGGCAGGAACAATCCAGCAAGGCGTAGGAGTTTCAACGCAAGGATGGGTGCCATACTGGATGATGTCAAAGGACAGAAGACTCTAAGTCCGGCATATTGGTCATTGCAGACTTGGAAAAAAGGATTCAAACTATGATTGGAGAAATAGATGGCAGGTGTAAAGAAAGCCAAAGGCTCACAGAACTATCATACCAAGTTCTACAAAAATGGACAGGAGTGGAAACCTGCTAAAGTCGTTGGTCCAAAGATGTATTCAAAAGGTTATAAATCTTATATGGCCGCCCAGTCAGTTCAGACTGGAGAATTATATAAGAATAGCCATGGTCGTATTGCTCCTTGGCATTCTATATCATTCACTTGCATTGAGCCTGATGAATTGAAATGAAAAGAAGATTATATCGGCAACCAGTTGAATCAGCCAGACACGAACAATTTAAAAAATTATGTTTAGAATATTTTTCTAATCAAGAAAAATTAATGAAGAATCCTTCTATGAGATTTGCCACCAGGGCAAGGAAGGCTCTTATTAATATCAAGTCTGTGGCACACGCCCTTGGACTTGAATTGCTGTCGCTCTATGCTCCATCACAGAATGAAGGAAAGGAACCTATCAATCCTTTTAACTACAAAGATGGTCGTATGAGCGGTAAATATAAACACAACGGGGTCAGATCAGACCTAAACAAAAAAGGAGAAAGTGACGATGACACAACAAGAATCATTGACAGACACTAAAGTTGAAACTACTGCTGTTCAACCAGAAGTCATTAAAAATACGCCATCGCAGGAGGAGGTATCAACAGAACCTAAAACCTATACACAAGAACAGGTAGATGCCATTGCTTCTAAAATTCGAAAGACAGAAGAATCAAAGGTGTTGAGAAGGTTCGAGGGTGTAGATGTTGAGAAGTATCAATCCTTGATTGCTAAAGAAGAACAGGCCCAAATGGCCGAGCAAAAAAGGAAAGGTGAGTTTGAAAAGATCTTACAGCAACAGGCCGAGAAAGCCAATGCTAGGATACAATCACTTACCGGAGAACTGACAAAGATCAAAGTTGATGGGGCATTGTTATCAAGTGCTTCAACAAAGAAAGCGATCAATCCTGAACAAGTCGTGAGGCTTGTGAGAGATCAGGTCAAGATGTCAGAAGCCGGTGATGTTGAGGTTATCGACATAAAGACTGGACAAACTAGATACTCTGACACAGGTGAAGCCTTGTCTGTAGATGGATTAGTAGAAGAGTTCTTAAAGAGCAATCCTCATTTCGTCCAGGCGGGACCAGCAGGTGGCGGTAGTAAATCAAACACCAACACTGATGCCTCTCTAGATGTTGATATTTCCAAACTGGATATGACAAATCCAGAACACAGAAAACTTTATGCTGAGTATCGAAAGAAACAAGGTATAAGGTAATATTAACAACTAAAGAAAAAGGAGAAGAATAATGGCTGGAGAAATCAAATCATTAACTTCAACATTAGATGATCTTTTAGCACCCATCGTCCAAGAGGCGATGTTCGTAGCATCAGAAAGATCAGTAATGAGAAACCTTGTTAAAAACTTTGCTGTGCCAAGAAACTCAGGAAAAGTTTTACAGGTTCCAATCTACCCGGCGCAAACAGCGGCGGCATTAACAGAAGCAGACGACATCACACTAGGTGCAATTTCCACTTCTAAAAAAGATATCACATTAGCAGAAGTAGGTATCGGAACAAATGTTTCGGACTTATCTCTAAACTTTTCAAGTTCAAATGTGATCGCTGATTTAGGTAAATTGTTCGGTGAGGCTGTTGCTAAGAAAATGGACCAGGACTTAACTGCTCTATTCTCAGGCTTCTCAACTTTCGCATTAGGTTCAGCAACTGACACTCAATCAGAGATGACAGCGGCTCACTTATTTGCGGCGGCGGCTAAATTAAAAGCGGCTGGAGTCCCAGGACCATACTTCGGTGTGTTCAATCCAAAAGCAATCTTCAACATGAAGAAAACTATGACATCAACATTCATTCCGCAAGGAAACACTGGCGTTGTAAACGAAGCAATGACAGAAGGATTTGTTGGTAGAATAGCAGGCATCGATATTTTCGAGTCTTCAAATGTTGTAGAAGATTCTGCTACTTCTTGTGTCAACGGCGTGTTCGCTAGAGATGCCTTAGGATTAGCAATGGGTCAAGACATACAGATCAGAACGCAAAGGGATGAAAGTGCCAGAGCGACTGAGGTGATTTGCACGGCAACATACGGTGTATCAGAATTACATGATTCATACGGTGTTAAAGTGGCAGTTGACTCAACTGTATCTTAATAACGATTGGAGGAATATCCTCTGCTCATATATCAAAAGGCCCTGTAGCAATATGGGGCCTTTTTTTTATCCGTAAATAAAAATATGGCAACAATAGTTTGGCTGAACGGCCCATCAAGACAAAAGTTAATAAACACCTTACCAAAACAGAACATAGAGATAGGTTGCAACTATATCCTTAATGATAGACAGGTGGATCATGTGTGTTGTTTCGATCAACCTATGATGAAAAAACTTGTTAGACAGCACGATGTAAAATACTGGACAAGGAACTACTACGCAAAACCAAACCAATGGAATGATGTTCAACCAATCGCAGGCAAGTTTCAAGTCAATGCACAGAATTCAGGCATATTGGCGATACAATTGGCGCACAATCTCACAGACAGAAAAAATGAAAACATCTATGTATTAGGCTGTGACTGGGGCATAACCAAAGAAACGGTATATGATTATTCAGATGTCAGAGGCAAGGCCAAACCATTGAAACATACCAATCATTGTATCAAGCATCTATACTATATGAATCAAACAGACAACAACATATTCGTGGTCAATGACCAACAACCTGATGTCACCATACCGGTTATAACAATAAAACACTTCTTAGAAAAACTACAATAAATAATAATATCAAGCAGGACTTGATAGTAATACATTAAAGAAGGACTTTAAAATGCCAACATTCGCAACTGATAACAACATCAAAGAATATGAACCTGATATTCACAAATACGGAATACAGGACTTTTCAGACCTACACGAAAAGACATACGACGACATAATTAGACTGCTCAATATAAAATGGTGGCCTACGCAACAATACGGAACCAACGACATTAGTGTTGTTGGCGGCAATCTCAAACTTACAAACAGCAAATTAAATGCTAATCAATTTGTAAGGGCGGCCGTGTATCATGTGTTGGCTTATTACATCTATCCGAGACTATCTACTTTTGATCCAGATGGTGATGCTTTCACAAATAAGATGAATTACTACAAGTCAAGATTTGAAGAAGAATTTGATCTTATTTTAAGAGACGGCGTCCATTACGATCTTGATAGTTCAGGAACATTCACGGATGCTGAGAAACAATCATTTCATATGGGGCGTTTAATTAGGTAATGTCAGCAAGAGAAAACATCACAAAGAACATAGTTGATCAACTGGAGAACATGACAGATCCGGCTGTGGCTCATGTGTCCAGAGACAAGTTTGATGTGCAGAAACTGGCCATAACACAATTCCCTGCCATACTGGTTGTCACACAGAATGAAAACAGGATTGACCTAGCAACTGACCTAAGGCAGTCAGACATAGCAATCCAACTAAGATGTTATGTGAGAGGCACACAGATTGATACCTTAAGGAACGAGATAATTGAAAGAATTGAAGAGACACTAGAAAAATCTAGAGACAGAGATATTACATTGGCACAGGCGAACATACACAATGTCAAGACAACCATATCAAACATAGAAGTCATAGACAGAGAACTGCCATTGGGCGAAGTGGTCGTGACTGTTAATGTAATATACACATATAAAAAAGGAGTAGTATAATGGCTACAAAAATGTATAAAGACGGGAAATTCACAATGGTCCGAGGCATGGATGCCAAGGCACATTTGGATGATGGTTGGACCTTTGAACCATCTAAGACATCAACACCAAAACCAAAGAGAAAATACAAACTCAAGGTCAAGGATGTTGAGGTAATAAAAAATGATCCTATCAAAGGTGAGGATCAAAACATTGAGGAGATAAACAATGGCGACTAATACAACTACCTATACAGGTGAGTCAGGTGTTGTTAAGTTTACGGACAATTCTTCATCTTCTGTAATCAATGTAGCATCAATCAGATCTTTCACAGTGGATCAAGAGTTGGATGCAATTGAATCTACAGTGATGGGGTCAGGTGCAAGAACTTATATCCCTGGTCTAAGACAATTCTCAGGAAGTATGGACATATATTTCAGAGATGAGTCTGGACAAGGAAACATCAACTTGTTTGATGCTGTCAACGAAGGGACTACAACTTCATTAATTGAATTGTATCCATCTGGTGAGACAACAGGTATCAAACTATCAGGAACAGTGATCGTCACTGGTCATTCCATCACAGCAAACTTTGATGGCATGGTCGAGGCAAGTGTCACATTCCAAGGCACAGGCGCATTAACGAAGACTGCTTTGTAATGTTTTCTGTGTTTTTTAATTCGGGAAAAGCAACCGCTGATCTTCAGAAATCAATCGATCAAACGGTTCGCTCAATAGCCAAGGATTTCTTTACCTCGGTAAAGAGATTGACACCAGTAAGGTCTGGTCTCGCTAAACGAAGTTGGAGATTGAATGAAAAATCAAAATCCAAATTCGCTGTGGAAAATCCACAGCCATATATCGGTCGTTTAGACACAGGCTATTCAAAACAGGCACCTCTAGGGATGACGAGACCCGCCCTTAGAGAGGTTAAAGACAAATATAGAAACAGGAGAATAAAATAATGTCAATAACAGAAAAAATAGCAAAACACTATCAATCAAGTATTGCTGGTGAATTGAAAAAATATCATGTAAAGGAGTGGGACACTGATATCTATTACAGAACAACATATCCACTCAAGGATGAAGCCAGAGTGTTAGAATTACAGGCTCAAGGTAAAACTATCGAAGCACTGGTTGAATCCATCATCACTAAGGCCAGAGATAAAGAAGGCAAAAAGATCTTTATGGAGGCTGATAGGGTGAAGTTGATGAATGAAGCCGATCCACTTGTAGTGGTTAGGGTGGCGACAACCATCAACAATGACAGGATAACTGGAACACAGGAATCTATCTCAAAGGAATAGAATCCAGTGTTGAGTTGAAGTTTGTAATGATGCTGGCAGACAGATTAAAAAAGTCTGTCGAAGAAATATTACAGATGACGACACTGGAGAGAGACTTGTGGGCCGGCTATTACTTGTTTGAGCATAAGGAGAACAAAAAAACTATGAACAGACAAAAGCAACAATCTAGGTTGAGGCGGAGATAATGGCTAAACAAGATTTATTGATCAACATAGCGGTCCAAAACCAACAGGCACTTGGTAGGCTACAAGGACAACTGACAGGCCTACAGAAGAGTAGTTTTGGTCTGGGCAAAGCGGCCAAACTGGCAGGGGCGGCATTCGCGGCCATAGGAACAGCCAAGTTGGTTGGTGGCCTGATCAACACCATTAGGACATTCGAAGACCTACAGGC
>CEUO01023215.1_pt1 | contig 11456 bp, 25 predicted proteins | sample 531391 | NCBI WGS metagenome assembly CEUO01 (sample SAMEA2622799, study PRJEB7988) | marine metagenome | isolation source: saline water (ENVO:00002010), including
ACCTTTCTCCCAATCTACTTCATATTCTTGAGATCTGAAGAATTCTGAGAACTTTCCAAGCTCTGAGTTGGTATCTACAGTTGGAAATGGTATGACAACACGCATTTTGCCACTAAAAAGGTCATTTAAGGGCAAATTTGCTGGATTTAAGTCATCCAACACGTCTTCAAGCACCCTCATTTCATCTTCGGTGACTTCTCGGAGTACTTTTTCATCAACAGGAACACAATTTGGCACTTTTTTGCCACTTTTATCTTTCATTCCCACCTGTTTGTAACCATCCCAGCACTTTTCTTGCAAAGTATCTAATAGATTGGCTGTTTTTAACAGAATTTGTTCGTCATTTAGCATTTTTTACTCTTTCATTGACTTTGAGCCACGACATTTCCATTTTTTACGTGATAAATCGTTGGCACATGGGGGGTTTTTACACTTTTTAATCTTTGCTGAACGCGCGCAGTATGCGTCTCCCTTCTTAGTGCCGGGTCTAATGCGGTCTCCACCACTTTTTGCTTGTCCAGATTGGCCATATGAGCGACATTTTCCGTTTACACGCTTAGCGAATCGCTTTCCCTTGGAGGGTTTACAGGGTTTTTTTGCCTTTTCGTCTAAAACGTGTGCTATTTCATCCTCAATCATGATTTCTAGTGATTCTTTTTTGGAATTACCCCAGTTTTTAGCGCCAACTTTGCGACATTTAACAAGAGCACCAGAAGCATAAGCACTTGGCCAGACTTTATAGCGTGATTTTACCTTGTGATAGCAGGCATCCTTCTTGCCTTTCTCTTCCTTTACCTCAGATTTACACATTTCTTCTGCCTCTGCAGCTGATAAGTCTTCTGGCCTCTCAGATGCGGGCTTATCTTTTTGTGCACAGGCCCATCTTCGTTGTTTTTCGGAGGATACTTCGTCTAAAACTTGGACGATTTCCTCAAATATTATTTTCTCTAAATCTACATCCATGTGTAAGTCCTCGTTTTTCTTAGATTTTCCTTTTTTGCCCCATGATTTACCCTTGCCGCGTTCTTTACACGCGCCGGGTGTAGGTCTGCATGCAGGATATTTGCTTCTTTTCTCGCCAGAACCGCGGCCACAGGATTTGTAACCGCCTTTCCCATCAGGTGCATTGCAGTCAACCCATCCTTTTTTGGAGCCCTTTTCGCCTTTTCGACCAAACCAGTCCCTTAAAGACGATTCTTTGCTTGATTCGGTGCCGGCTTTTTTCTTTTTTTCATCAAGATCACCGTATAAATCACTCATTTCTTGACATCTCCAAAGCTTTCTCCAATAAATAGATCGGAATTTCACTATTGTCAATGTCTTTTATATCATTAATTGAGGCCCATTTATAATCATCATGCTCAATTAAGCCAGTTTCGGGGTTTGGAATAAGCACATCTACCTCACCTGACCATGATTTGGCTAAAAAGTAATACTTTCCGGGTTTTGGTTCTCCCAGATACTTCATTTGGGCGCTATCCGAGGTCAACCCAGTTTCTTCTTCTAACTCTCGGACTGCTGCCGCCTCTATAGAGCCGTCCTCGTCGTCCACATGTCCTCCCGGGAGGGTCCACTGCCCCTCTCGTTTATCGATGTTAGAACGCCGAATTATTAATATTCTCTCTTTCGAATCAATACAAACAGTGATCGCAGCGTCTTTAAGATCGCCTTCACTGATATATTTACCCCATTTTGGGTTCATCTATCTACAAGCCCGATAGTTTTTGTTAGGAAACTCTCTACACATTTGTTTCAATACTACATCCATTTGAAGACGTTGTATAGGTACCACCCAAATCATATTTTCCTGCACCTGAATATCGGGATAATATTCAACATCTACTCCGTAGAGGATCCCAACTATTTCGCCGCTCATTGTATATACCACCGAACCAGAACACCCAAACCATCCGTAGGTGTTGACGATTACTTGTTTTCCTACCCCATGCTTGTCGGCATATCCGGCCACTGACCCCGCAAATGTCATAAGTTTATGATCAGATGGGTATCCTGAATAGGTGATAGTAGTGCCCACTTCGGCTAAGCGCTTTTGAGGATTCCACTTCATGGGCTCTATGGTTACAAATTTCTTTGTTAGACGCAACACTGCCATGTCTGCATCAGCATCTGACCACAACAACGTAGCTATTCTTACTTCGTTGCCTTTGAATACGTGATAGGTTGAACCAACGGGTCCATCAGTAACATGTTGAGCGGTGAATACCAAGTGGACGTCTTTATAAACTATGTATGAACCCGAGCCATGACCATTGAGTCCTGTGGATATCTTAACGGCTGCTTCTCGGACGCGTTTTTGTGCCATATTCATTGAGGAGTTAATTTGTTCAATTGGCATCGGAATTGAAGCGCTATCGACAGGGGACTGCGCAGAGATTGGCTGCACAAAACTTATTAGAGCAACCAAGATTAAAGATAAGTATTTCATTTTTTTCTCCTATGAACCTGTATCAGTGCTACCCGAATCGGGTGCCTCTATATATCTATATCCGATTTCTACAAGTTGACCGGCAGAAGGAATGATTGTAAAATAAACTGTATTGTCGGAGTCTTGATAGTACCAGTCATTGTTCAAGGAGCCATTAATGAATACTCGGATTGAATCGGGCTCAGCTTTATGGCTCAGTTCAAGTTGTTCAACGGGCTCTATGGAGTGAGTCGCATCCGTCACGCCGGGGGACCAATCAGTGTCACAGATATCTAATATAACACCCCCCAACATCCCGGTGGCTTCCATATATCTTTCCCCCACGTCAATCGGACTAGGGGCAAATCCACATAAAGAAGTGGAAGCGTCCTGATTCACAATACTGGCCATAAAGACCGATCCCATACGCAATGAGCCATACCAACTTATAAAATCCGAGGGATTCGGATAATCAGCATAACTTTGCTCTTCCTCGTCGGAAACAAAGACCACGAGCAAACCTGCATCAGGTCGCATCCAAGTAGTAGAATAAGGGTTATGATTTATGTATTCGTAAACAGCGTTAAAGCCTTCTTCGTAGGGAGCACTTGTAAGTGTTGCCAACATTGCTGCAGCATCATCTATATCATCGCCGGGCACTAATGGAAACTCGTTACTGGCAACTGCTCGGCTTGGATCGGCACTAATCATGACCAATCTCCAGTCAGACACAGGGAGTGCTAGCAGCATGGCCTCGACACCAGCCAAAAGATCCGCATTGAATCGATTCATTGAACCAGACCGATCGACTACCCACAAAATGTCAATTCCGTCGATTGACATATGTTGGGTAAAAGAGTCTATCCAAATCTCTCCCTCATTAACGGGCACCTCGACCTCAACATAAACAGGCACCTCAATCTCAACAGTTTCAGTTACGGTTTCCGTAACGGTTTCCGTCACCACAATAGTTTCTGGCTCTTTTGAATTGATTACTGAATAGTCCGTCATGCAGGACATTAGGCCAAGAACAAATGCTAATATCATATTATAATCCCCTTTAGTAAATATGGCATTAAGTTTTATTTGAGTTAATCAGAAATGCAAAACTAAGAAAAACCATATTTACAAGGCTCAATATTTCCAAGTTATAGAGATCGGCCTTGTAGGCAAATGAAAATAAAAATATATTCAAAATAAACGCCCCCAAACACACCTTCTTGTAAACTTGCATTAAACTTCCCATACCATAAGTAACTATTGGCGCGGGGAGACAATCTCCACGTTGTAGGAATATAATTTATCAACTTGATGAGTATTGAAGTTATAGACAGACACCATAGGGAAAAGATCCATTTGCTTATGAAGGCGTCCCTGCTCAACAGAAACAACGACGCCTAGGCCATGATTGTAGGGTGTAGCATCCCAATCATGAGAACTTATTTTAACAAGATCGCCAATACGCCATTCTCTAGTTGAAAGTTTTTGTTCTTCAAACGACGAATTTTTTTCCATATTTTTTCCTAAATTTTTTTTCAACCTATGGCTTGTCTTCCGGACAAAATAGGTCATAAAGGCCTATTGCAATCGATAACTTTAATCCTTCCTCTTCCATTTGAAGAGTCATAGGCGTACCATTACCACTTTGAGGTTCTTCCGACCACACTATTGACCAAAAATAGACATCATCGTTTTCCATATGAATACGTCGAATACGCTCGACCAATATGCCTACGTTATTACATGTAGTATCGATTATCATATCGCCGCACTTTAGCGCTAATCGCTCACATTCATGGCGTAAAGAAAATCCCATATTCTATATATCACCCAATACCACGAATACGTCCGCCTTTATCAAATTAATCAAACCCGATTCAGAATAAAAGATTCTACCCTCTTTCGACGATACGATTTCCCACACCCATATTTTAAAGAAGTCAGGGTCCCCGTATGTATAACTCGGAGGAGACAGTCCTTCGTACGACCAAAAACGCCGAATAAGAATACTTATACTCTTATCCTTGACGTCATACAAGAATATGCCCGGGCTAAGGTCCACACCTTAACTAGGGCACTAAAGCTTTAACCAGCCAACTCGTTTAACAGCGCATGCACTAATAATGTCGACATCCATGTCAGGCTTAAGCGCTCTACAGTGCAGCGCTGGTGAGTAATCAGGCTTCACCTTCATAGTATCGCCCACAGGTTGCAGGGGTATGGCCGTATCTGTGGCGCCATTGTATATGCTTGGGCCTCGCGATGATTGTACTTGCGCCGTAGTCGTGGCAGCAGTGATGGCCGCTAGCGCCATCATTACAGCTTTGGTTTTAATCATGATTAATCCTTAAATCCAGTTAGTAAATGTATAAGTAGTGTTATACCTTTATTCTATCAATAATATATGGGTGGTGCACCGACATGTCTTTGTACAACTTCTTCAAAATCTTTTTCGATATGTCACCGATATCGTCTTTAATATCTTTAGATTTGATAGCTTTCGCAACTTCGTCTTCCACCATAGACTTAAGTTCTCTGGCAATCATACGCTTTATTTCCGCTTTGTCGGTTTTTGTTAGCTCTTCGACAATGATTTCCTGCAATCTGGATTTAGTAATCTTCATGCTATTAATTAGTTCGGTTTTATAGTATATGCCAATTTAAGGTTGGCACGTGCAACATTCGTTGTTAAGCCGGCTCTGACCCACCACACTTGGTATGTCCTATAGCCCAATACTGTAACTATTTCTTGTACCACTATCCCCATATCGCCATCGATTATATCGTCTCTAATAGACGACGTCATGCCGGGGTAATAGTAGTACTCTGCGTAGTACACTAAATCGCCGGCCCTAAGCTCTGACATAAAGTCTAACGGATCATCCACACTCTAACTATGGTCTAGACGGCAAATTTTTGGGCGCGTAATTTTCGGGTGTGGTCTTTTTTAATCTCGTTATAGTGTGCATCCATAAGCGCTCCTTGACCCCGGGGTGTGGGTACTTTAGCCACCAAATCTCGGCCATGTTCATGGAAGGGTAGTCGGCGTCCTTCTCATTAACGCCGTCAAAGATGCGAAGTATGACGGCTAAGCCACCGTGGCAACCACATGTGACGATGTCCCCGACCTTCAAGTCGTGATCAGGCGCCTTTTCGAATAGCTCCTTAAATCCCACATTGTAACTACTACGCTAGGTGGTTATAGCTCAAATTTTTACCGCGCGATCGAAAACGGGCTTAGCACCGCTGACACGGCCCACATTATGCATGGCACATGTTCCCCGGGCAGTGGGGGGGTAGGGGGGTAGGCCTACCACATGTCAATCAATTGTCAATCATGACATGAACAGTTGTATGTAATATTAGTTCCCCTTAATACACACGCATAAACATATAACACAACAGGCACATAAGATATTATTATTATACCTGTGTCTATTGCTTTACCTACTCTCGCTTTAAGTCTCGCTCTCATGCTTCCGCAGCCTCCATCACATCAAACATGTCAGGGTTTAGCATGATAAAGGCATCGTCTATATCGCGCTGGTTATCATTCAACCAGTCTCTGCTATCATCATGTACAGTTAATGTAATAATATCTATGTTCTCGAAACTTTGTGACATGTCCGTCCTAACTAGCAGGCCGGATAATATTAGTGACTGTACATACTCCCATGTCTCCTCGACGGTATAGGGCAAAGAAGCTGCAATCTCGGCGACTGTCCAATCAGGATCGTCGTCCTCCATGATAAGATGTACAACGTCAATCTCAGGCGCGCAGAATTTAATATCACCAATGGCAATCAGACATAAATCCATATATAGTGTCTATGCCTCTCTCTACTACGGGAATCAGCTAAACATCTATATGTACAGACACTATATGTAGTGTCACCATATACAGTCATAGCGCCATTGCCATAATCAAAAGGCCACTAAACACAATCGCTCCGAACACATCTGCTACATCATACTGCATTGCTGCTTCTCCTTATTTCCACTTAATAGTATAGCATGCTCATCACCGCTTGTCAAGCTGTCACATGTCAAGTATTTGTAGTGTCGCGTAAGTGCTTGATATTGCTGGCTATGTTGGCGCATGCATTAAATAGCAATGCGGACCGAATATGACTTGACACTTGACAAACAGTGATAGCGTGTATATACTTAGCCTAAACAGTCATTACGACACATTTACAAACATATTATAATACACTATACATTACGCATACATATTACTGTGAGACTGTCAGACACCTTAAGCCACTTTATACCACTTTGCTATATAATGCTTCTACTACAGGGTAGGCAACAATCTGTAAACACTTAAGAGAGTTATTATATAATGTATAGTTATCTCCGGTTCTGTCTACTATCACACAGTGTGAACGTGAGCGGCTACGATCTAATGCTTTTCTTTTTACTAACTCTCCGACTTTGAACACCGCACCTCCAGCGCCTTGACACGTTCTAAAAATGCCTGCTCTCGTTGGGCATTATACCATGCGGCCCAGAACATTCCAACCACACCCATGCCTGTTAACATACCACCAATAAACATATAACAACCTCCTATTCTTTTGTTTCTGTTTCTGATTCAAACTGTTCTGTCATCTGCGCGATGTCGGCCACAGTTAGAGCCTTGGTTTTTCTAAACTTGTTCTGTTCTCTCACAAGTTTATTGTAACGCTTCTTCTCATACTTGTTAACGTGAAGGTTGGGAATACCAAGGGCTTCCAGCTTTGCCTTAAACAGTTTAACATTTTGTAGTCTCGCGCCATCCTTATCAACCTTGGCATCGGCACGTGTCAATACTACTTCTCGACCGGTCAAGCGACCGTCAATGAGTTCAACTATGGATTGGGAAATGTAGTATTTCATAATATAAAAGGGGGATCTTTGTTTTAATACTCGCGGCCCTTTCGAGTGTGTTGGTATGTTATGAGGGTGGCTAATCCTCTTATAGCCGTTATTGTCGGAACTTCATTATCTTTAACCTCAAAGGTTAGGGTTGATAGGTTCCCTCTGTGACTTACCCAAGCCCGCCACAGTCCGGCGCTATGTAGTTGGGGGTTTTCATTTTCTTTGACCTCTCGCGCTTTGCGCTTTACGGGTTGGGTGTTGATTAAATGCCTTCGCCATCTTGGAGCGCAGCGAGAGCGATCTTGTCATCTTCAGTCAAGTGCTCTTTGTTCTTCTTGCGAAGGCTTGCCGCACTCATGCGCGTGGGGTTCTTGTGCTCGGCGTTGCAGCCATCAGCGAACGATTGCGCCCACTCGCGATCAGGGAAGTCCATCACAGCTTGCTTGCCCTGCGTGCTGGAGTTGCGGAACACAACCCACATTTGCGGGCCGCACTGCTCAACGGTCCAGCCGTCGATCTGCTTGCGCGTTGGAGGCGCAGGTGCTGGCTTGTACTGTTTAGCGGTCTGAATCTTGATTTGGTCGATAGCGCGTTGCATAGATGAACTCCTTTCTTTCTATACTTATAATATAACACCCGCGAGGGTAAAAGTCAACAACTAAGTTGTCAAGAGAATGTCAGAGACTACTTGATCTCTTTGATGTTCAGGGTTCGCATGGCATTAGCCGGAAGTACAACGAGGCGAGCAGCTTCGTATTCATCCCGCGCCTTGACAATGCGAGTTTGACGCGGGCGCATTGGCTCGCGAAGGGTGAAGCTGACGCGGAAGGTTTTGATGGGCAGGTCTTGAGTGCGAAGCATTTTGCTTTCTCCTTTCTATACATATAATATAACATAGGGGACACCGAAACGCAAGGGTTAAGTTGTCAAGGAAATGTCAAGAGGCTAGTTCAAGGTCGCGTTCTGAATATGAGACTTTGTATTTACTCTTTGGAGCATTCGGACCCATCCACTCAACGTAACAATAGCCACCGTGACCAGTCGGTTGAGTGACCAAACCCACCAAGCCAGCGAAGCCTTGACGGTTAGCGCGTTTGTTATCTCGCCCTCGCACCAGCGAGCCAGCAGGGAACTTAGGTGGTGGTGGTAACATGCTGTGACAAATCTGCGTAATGTTATCGCGGAACGACCCAGCGTGATAGTCGGACATTAAATCAGAGTGGTCGTCACAACGTCGGATGTGGAAGTTATGCGCGTCGGCATCCATCTGATCTTCGTCGGAGCATCGACCGTTAGCCAAGAACGAGCCCACGTAGCCGTTATGTTGGAATGACCAGCGGTGACCAACAAGTTGCACCTCAATATCAATGCCTTGCTTGGCGAAGTAGGTTTTGACTTTCTTGATTGCTGCTTTTACTTTCATGCTACCACCTCCATGTCTTCGCACTTGACCCAGCCGAATGTTCTGCTGTGCGGCCAGTATACTTGTGCAAGATCGCTGAGACTGCCTGCGATCTTCATCACGAGGCCAATGCGGGCAACGTGACCGCTGACCAGATATTTACTCTTAACGACGCTTCCGACTTCAATCATAGAACTATCTCCTTTCTATACATATAATATAACACAGAGGAAGGGGCCTTGCAAGGTTCAAGATGTCAAGAGGAGGTCAAGAGTTGAAACATTCCATAAAATACGATGGCGATAACGGCAATCATAATTTTCTGCTCGACATATGTCATGACCTTACCAGTTAGTGGGATCGTTCGCATCCCATACATCGACCTTCTGTTGATCTGATCGTCCATCAGGAGTCTCGACACTAAACTCACCGAAGCGTTGAATGCGTCGATCGGCTGCCATACTGGTGGCTTTCTGCATTTCGCGGGCTCGGATGCCGTGATCAATAAAATCCGACTCTGCCACCGTGAAGGTGCGGCCCTCTTCGATCTCGGTAGGCTCAAGATCCTCGGTCCAGTCGCCGGGTCGGGCGGCTTGCTCCATAAGATCATGGAGTAGTTCAAAAGCAGGTTGACCATTGGAATCTTCCATTGTACCGGCTTGCTCCAGAAGCAAAGTAATCAAATCAAGTTCTGCCTCTGTTACTCGGATGTTAAGAATATCAGACATTTTGTCTCCTTATGCTGCTGGGCACTGAAACCAGTGGATTGCGAAGAATACCAGAGCACCCCAGCATGCGGCGTCAATGGCGATTGCGGTAAACATAACTCGATTTTCAAGGATTTTCATGGCTGTTTTTCCCATAATAAGATTCTAAAGAGGACAAGTAAACCAGTGAATCGCAAGACCCACATAAGTAATGAGGATGCCAATCCACGCCGCCGTTCCATACACCAACGCTTTCTTATTCTGCAATGGCGACGGTGGTGCTGCGGATGGCCCACGGCCACCTCTCACTGGCCTCATTTGTTCGTTCATGTTATTAATTTACCCTATTTTATGGCTTTTGTCAAGGTTTAAGTTGTCAAGGAGTCGTCAACGAGTGAAAGGTGCTGACTTGCCTCGGTTTCTGGTCCTGTTTTATCGTTCCACAAAACTTTAACGTCACAGTTGCCGGTATACTTTCCAGTCTCGACAATCAGACCGACGTGGACAGATAGACCTTTACGCCATCGTGGAAGTTGAAAGTAATACGTCACCAGATCACCCACTTGCATTTTTGACCTCCGCGATATGGCGACATTTATGACGCCAGCCAAAACCGGGACACGTGCATGTCCACGTGCCGGCGTTGTCAACCACAGTGTAGGTGTTGCCCTTGCTCCCAACAACGTCATACGTGCGAACCTCGGCCAGTTGTGTAGGCTTCTCGCGGTCGGACACTACCATGTAGTCGCCAACCTGCTCCAGAGTCAAAGTGTCTGGTACCTCCACCCAATGTTCACCGGACACCGCCCATTTCTGACCTGAGCGGTCAGTATAGAGCATGGGTGGCCATGTTACTTTAATCGGTAGGTTCATCCTATGCCTCTGCGGGAATGAGGGTGGCGACAGACAAGGTGGTATAGCTTTCGCGCTCAAGGGCGCTCAGTGACGGATCGCTCAGAGTGCTGTGCATCATCAGAGCCGTGATCACTTGCTCGCAGGCCAGTGTTTTGCGCTCGATGGGGGTCAGCTTTGAGTCGTCTTCGGTGCGAATGAGTGGGATAGCAAGCATGTGTTTTCTCCTTTCTACACATATAATATAACCGCCTGAGAGCGATCGTCAAGGAATTAAATGTCAAGAGGGTGTAAAGCGTTCTAAAAACATTTCATGAAACTTTAAGTGCAGTTCCGTGCCAAGAAAGACGATCGTGTAAGCCTTGGTGTATGACTTTGAAGTCTCGCCAACCTCGACCACCATACCAACCCGATGATCAGGCATACCATCCTGATGTGTTCCGTCTTTGACCCTCACCAGATCACCGGGTTTGAACTTGACCACTAGAACGGGATCTCATCACTTAAAGCGGATGACTCCCATACCAGAGGGTTCATGATCACTGCGCTCTGCGTTGTATGCTTCGCAAGGCAAACGTGCTGAGAGGTGGTCATAGACTTGAAGCCTTTGGCTGGTGCGGTGTAGTCTGCCAGAACACAAACACCGGCAGGCGTCCGAGAACCGATCTTTAACTCATAGCTATACAAGTCAGTATAGCCATCATCGAAAGCTACACTTTTCAAAGTTCTCTTGTGATTACGGGCACTTACGCCATCTCTCCAAGCGTCCAGTACGGCGTCATTGCTGCGTGGTGCGAAGTCTGCGGGCATGATTTTTCTCCTTTGTCTATTAAATATAGCACCGATTGACTCAACAATCAAGGCTAAAAGTGTCAGTAAAATGTCAAGCGTCGATAGCAATAATACGTTCGTTGGTTGAGAAGTACGGGCGTGACGCATGTTGAGTGGTGGTCATCCACATCCGTTGACACGCCGATGGGACTGGCTTGGGAGCCATGAGATCGGTCAGCACGATGTGGCCGTCAAAGTTGCGTTCATTGACGTACTTAGTTGGGGCATTGAAGCAAGTACCGCCGGTCAACACGCGCTCTGTGTTGCGTGTTTGGCCCTTTTTCCAAGTGTAGACCTTATCCTCTGCCACTGCCGTATCGAATGGAATCACCGTGAACTCGGCAATCTCGGCCAGCTTGTTCAACTCGGAGAAGAA
>CEUO01092561.1_pt1 | contig 11452 bp, 28 predicted proteins | sample 531391 | NCBI WGS metagenome assembly CEUO01 (sample SAMEA2622799, study PRJEB7988) | marine metagenome | isolation source: saline water (ENVO:00002010), including
ATTAAAGAGTATATTAAACGGGCAGAGAAAGAACTGCCACTATTTGAGGGGGATAAGTAGATATGAAAGATAGGTTAGTTAGCATTGTTTATTTCACATTAAGTGCAGCGTGGGTTTTCAGCTGTGTGTGGGCAATTTCAGTCACAAGGTAAGTTAATCAAGGAGATTGATAATGGCTAAAGGTAGAGGAAGACATGTTACAGGTAGCGATATAACAACTAAGAGTTGGTTTGGTTCGCACTCTGACATGATAGTAGAAGAATTAGATGATGGAAGAGTTGTCTGTGAAGATGATAGAGGTAAGTATATAACTTATGCTAACAGAATAGACAATGGACTTGCAGACCCAAGAAGGTCAGCAGAAGATAGAATGATGGAGGATAAGTAATGGGACTTGACCAATATGCAGTTGCTCGTAAAGGCAAACCTCGCACAGTTAAAAGTGAGTACACTTATACTGACCATGATGGTAATGAACATGAGGGTGTTGAAGAATACCTTGAGTGGGATGACACTATTGAGTTAGCCACTTGGAGAAAGCACCCTAACTTACAGGGATGGATGCAAAACCTTTACTACGAAAAGGGTGGAGGAGAAGAGTTTAATTGTGTTGATTTGGAATTGACACTTAATGACTTAGACGCACTAGAAGCTACTCTTGATGAAGAGGAGCTACCAGAAACTGTTGGTTTCTTCTTCGGGAGTAATGCAGATGACCACTATGCAGAAGCCGACCGTGAATTCATAGTACAGGCTCGTGCGGCAATCAAACAAGGCTATACCGTAGTGTATAGTAGTTGGTGGTAATATGAAGAAAGAGGAATGGGAAGAGCTAGATTTCAATCCTACTAGAGATGGATACTGGGCTACAACAGAACGTATAAAGCAAAGAATTGCTGAGAAACAATCTACAAAGAGAAAGCAAGCCTTGATATTATGGTGTTTTGTAATACTGTCTCTACTCATACTTCTTTTTGTCTTATGGCTTATGATATGAAAAAAGAAAACATTGAGATTATGAATGTGGTTTTATTAACCCTTAATTGGTATATAGGGGGCTACATTTTTGGATACCTTTTAATTAGAATTTTGCACTACTTAGGAGTAATAAATTGAGCGAGAATACTATTAAGCAACTAATGAACGACACTCAGATTTTAGATAGTGTTATTGAATATTTCTATAAAAAGATTGATGAAGGAAATGGGTTAGACAAAGATGAACTTGTATCAATTCTTGAAATTGTATTTTTACGTCGAGGTAGTCATCAAATGGGTGTTGATTTTCCTAGCAGTCCTGACTTTGATAGCCTTAATCAACTAGATAAGGAATTAGTAAATGGTTAGGTGTTTGGTTACGGGAGGTGCTGGGTTTATTGGTAGTCATATTGTTGACGAATTAATAAACTTAGGCCATACCGTCATATGTATAGACAACGAATCCGCAGAAAGCAACGAGAAGTTCTACTGGAATAAAAAAGCAAAGAATGTAAACATTGATATATGTGATTATAACGATGGTTTATTGTCTTGGTTTCGTGATGTAGATACTGTGTTCCATCTTGCGGCAGAGGCTAGAATACAACCTTCGTTGATAAACCCATTAAAGACAATACAAACAAATGTAATGGGTACTGCTAATGTTTTGCAGGCTTCAAAGGAATCTGGTGTTGACCGTGTTATATACTCTTCGACATCATCTGCTTATGGTTCTTCGGATGTATTACCGCTACGAGAAGACATGCAAACAAAATGTATGACTCCTTACACGGTAGGTAAGGTTGCTGGAGAACAGCTTTGCAAGATGTACAATGATTTATTTGGTGTTAAAACAATAACATTAAGATACTTCAATGTTTATGGTGATAGGCAACCACTTAAAGGAGTCTACGCCCCAGTCATTGGTATATTTCTCAAGCAGTTTGCTAATGATGAACTAATGACAGTAGTCGGATGTGGAAACCAAAGAAGAGACTTTACACATGTATCTGACGTTGTAAGAGCAAACATGGAATGTTTAGTTGTAGGCAGGCCAGATGCGTTTGGACAGGTGTTTAATATAGGCACTGGGACAAACCACAGCATACTATCTTTGACATCTTATATAGGCGGTCATCATACCTATATAGAAGAAAGGCGTGGGGAGGCTTGGTCTACACTAGCAGATACATCCAAAGCTAAGGATATATTGCAGTGGGAAAGTAGTGTAAATCTAGAGGACTGGATAAAAGAAAACAGGTTTATGTATGGCGAAAAAGAAAAAGTACATCGCACCTAAAACAGATGAAAAAGAGATTCAGAAGTTTAGGGAGCATACAAAGATGATAAACGAAAAGAATAAGGCTATCTCTGAAAAGTATAGGAGATGGTGGGACAAGGATAAGAAGACATGGAAGAAAGGATTTAAGGGACATGGGAAATGAAAGAACAGAGGAGCTATTGGAGTATATCAGAGAAACTATTCCTGATGCTCAGTTTGCCAATGGTTATAACGATGCTATCATTGGCGTTGCTGGCGGCTTTGATACAGGAAGGGTGGTATACTCTGTACAAAAAATGATAGAGATAGCGGCTAAGGAATTGTCTGTAGACCACGACGAGGCATCTGAATGGCTTGAATACAATACGTTTCAAGCATATGTTGGAGAATATAAACCGATTTATTTATATGACGACTTAATATACTAGAGGGTTAGATATGCCAGACTATTTAATTTCCATAAAGAACACAGAACATGGAAGAATTAGAAAAGAAACCATTTTTTGCTCATGTTCATCGGAAGCTGAAGCCGAGGTTAAAAAGAATCTCGCTAAGGAAGAGTACATACACAAGGTTGAAAACAATAGTTTTCCCTATGGACATTTCAAGGTAATTAACAAATAATTTTCTTGCATTACTTTTTTCGTTTGGTATCATTGCGGCATGAATATTTTTGTACTTGACCGAGACATCACAAAATCAGCACAGGCTCACGTTGACAAGCACATTGTCAAGATGCCTCTGGAGACTGCTCAGTTGCTCTGTACGGCTCGTCACGAGCTTGGAGAGGACGCTGACACTATTCCTTACCGCAAGACCCATGTCAACCATCCTTGTAGCGTATGGGCTAGAGAAAGCTGGGCAAACTACACATGGTTATGCCAATTCGGTATAGCACTTTGTAAAGAATACACTCACAGGTATGGAAAGGTTCATAAATGTGAGGCGATAATATACGACTGCTTCAAAAACACACCAGATAATTCCTGCTTCCCCTCTTTAGGTAAAACAGAACATCCTCAAGCTATGGATGATTATTGCAAAAAAGATGACCCAATTTTGGGTTATAGGTTTTATTATAACAATGAGAAGAAAAATCTTTTCCAATGGAAGAACAGAAAGAAGCCAAGCTGGATAAATGGAGAATCAAGTGTCAAGGCAGTATAAATACACATGTTGCAACTACATAGGCTCGTTAAGGACAAACCATAAGCTGTGTCCTGCGTGCGGGCATGATGACCCTATTATAGAAGAGATTGATAAAGAAGATATGGTTTTTGTTGCAGGATATTCTGGAGATAAGAAGCACGAAGAAAGACAGTGGGGAAACTTTACCATCTTGCTTGACGAAAGAGGTGTCAAGGTAAAGAAGATAGTTGTAAAGCCTAGTCAAAGATTAAGCCTACAGCTACATACTAAAAGAAAAGAGCTATGGTATGTGGTTAGTGGTTCTGGCACTGTACAGGTTGGAAACACAGAGCATCAGCTAGAAAGTGGAGACACTATTAAGATAGACAAGTACGAAGTTCACAGGGTCAAGAACGCAGGCTTGATAGACTTGGTATTCATAGAGATACAGAGTGGTGATTGTCAGGAAGATGATATTATCAGAATTGATGATGACTATGGGAGAACGTAATGAGATATAACCTTGTAAAAAATTCAACAGATATGTATTCGTTCAGTGTATGGGATTCTCTTGGGAATCTTTTATTCCTTTACTCTGGCTCTAAAAGAAAACTAATTAACAAGGCAAAAGAATTTGACCTTGAATTATCAAAAGAATCATTTGTCAACCTTTAGGGACTACTACATTGTTTGTATTAGTGGTTGTCAAAGCCCCATTCGTCTAGTGGTTAGGACATCAGATTTTCATTCTGAAGACAGGAGTTCGATTCTCCTATGGGGTACTTATTGTAAAAAATTGATGTAAACCATTGTAAATAAAGGACTTAGAGTTATTACGTTTTGTTTATAGACGTAAGTCCTTATACACCAAGCACTTAGGACAAAAAAGGACATTGTTATGTATAGATTTTTGAATTATGTAAACAGAAAGTGGAATAATACCGTATTCTTATTTCATGACATTGCTACAAAAACAAACATTAACTGGGTTGTTAAACTGAGTATATGGGCGCATGATAAGATGATATGGCAACTACCTGAAAAAAAACAACTTATAGGCGGTGTTAGTGTTAGGGAATTAAGGCTGGAGAGAGAATTAGAACTAGCCAACCATCAAATTCAATACTGGATTAACTATTCATCTGAATTACAGGACGAGCTTCTTAAATTATTTCCAGAAGAAAGTAGCGAAACTAAACAAGAGGAAAAGAGAGAGGTTGTAAATACCTAATGAGGTATCTACTCGGTTGCTGTGGAAGAATAGTCAACACGGACAATAAACCAATATGGTGTATAAAGTGTGGTAAGCATGGAATAAAGGTAACGGAGTTTACCGACGAGACTTTATTGCCATGTCCTTTCTGCGGTGGTCATCCACAAGCAGAAGCTATGGAGACAATAGGTCTTTATTGGTACGAGTGTGAAGATTGTGGTGGAGCTAGTGGTTCTGCTGATGATTGGGTAGAAGCTAGAAAGAAATGGAATCAAAGAAAATGAACTTTCTGTTTGATGTTGATGGTACTCTAACTCCCCCAAGAGAAAGTATCGCTCCTGAGTTTAAGAAATTCTTTGCTCATTGGGTTGGTGTTCAGCGTGGTAATGGTCACAAAGTTTTCTTTGTTACTGGTTCAGATAGAGATAAAACTGTAGAGCAGGTCGGCGTTCCTCTTTGGAGGTTTGTAGATGGCTCATACCAATGTTCAGGTAATCAGCTTTACTCTCATGGAAAGTTAATAAAACAATCTAAGTGGATGATGTCGGCAGAGCTTCACTATGACATAATTGAACTGCTGGAAAAAAGCAGATGGTATGGTAAGGCAGATAAGAACATAGAGGAGCGAGTGGGTATGGTAAACATATCTACTGTTGGGCGTTCAGCGACAAACATACTTAGGAAGGAATACTTTGAGTGGGACAATCGTAACCACGAAAGAGTAAAGATAAAAGAAGAGCTTTCCGCAAAGCATGAGGACTTAGAATTCTCAATAGGGGGTGAAATAAGTATTGACATATATCCTAAAGGAAAGGATAAATCTCAGGTTCTAGACGACATGGGTGGCAAGAGCATATTCTTTGGAGATAAATGCGAGGAGGGTGGCAATGATTACGAGATTGCAACTAAGTCGTGGAGACACTACAATGTTCAGGACTGGCAACATACACTAGCAATATTAACGGGCAATGAATAATGAGTTCAGAAGATAATATAATTAATCATCAATCGCAATTCATACAATACCATGATGGTATGCAGGCATATTTCTTTTGGGATGAGTCTGATTCGCAACCAATAGGCTATTGGGTTACTAGAGATGAAGCAGCATTAAAAAGAGAACAGTATGGTGCTTGGGTTCTTAGTGAACAATATCCAAAAGGTAACTGGGAGGAGTATACTGTAGATGGACGGAATTAATTTTAAGGATTACAAAGACCCGTTCAGGGCTTTTAATATACACATGTCTATCATATGTGACTTGGAGCAGGGCGGTAAGATTGATGAAGAAGAAGCATTTGCAAAAATAAAAGATTTGTATAAACAATTCAAGTTCTATTACAAACATTCAATTAAGGAATCAAATGAGTAGAGTTGTAATCATATCTGGGTATTTTAACCCACTACATGTTGGCCATTTAGATTATATTGAGTCTGCTAAAAAATTAGGAGACAGCCTGATTGTTATTGTAAATAACGAGGCACAGGTAGAACTAAAAGGCTCTGTACCCTTTATGAAAGAAGAAGACAGGCTAAGGATTGTAAAATCCATCAAGGATGTTAATCAGGCCGTTCTTTCTATTGATGTGGGAAGGTCTGTAATAGAAACATTAAAACAACAATATAACCGGCTATCAGTTGACCCCTTTATTGATGAAATTATATTTGGTAATGGTGGCGATAGAACCGAAGGAAATTCACCGGAAGAAGAGTTCTGCAAGGAAGTAGGAATTAGGACTGTTTACGGCGTGGGTGGCGATAAGACTCGCTCCTCAAGCACATTGATTAGTATTTCTAAAGGAAAAGATAATGACGACTAAAGAACACTTCCAAAAAATGTTTGTAACTCTTGGTTGGGCTTTAACTGGAGCGACCATTACCACACTGGTGTTTTGCATGTATAAATTTATATGGAGAGTAGTGTAATGTACGAATACAGGGCTAAAGTTGATAGGGTTGTCGATGGTGACACCGTTGACTTTATCGTTGACTTAGGCTTCAAAATATCTTTCAAGATTCGCACAAGACTCGCCGGTGTTAATACGCCGGAGAGAGGTAGAGCAGACTTCAAGAAAGCCACTGTGATGCTAGAAAATTTATTATTAGCACACGCTGATGAAGACGGTTATAATATCATACAGACAGACAAGGATAAGACCGGAAAGTACGGTCGATGGCTTGTCAGAATAGATGGTGTAAACACAGTTCTCGCAGAAAAGTGGCCGTATGGACATATATTCTAGAATAAAGAAAACCTGTCTTGGAAAAAGAAAAGTTCACGATATACTTTCATTTGCTCTAAACCATGTTCTTGAACATGAGGATATTGAAACACATCTCGCTCTGAGAGATAACACAATAGATATTGACGATATAAAACTTTTGGTTCAGCACATTGAAGAAAGATACCCGTAAAACTTTATATCTCTGTAATAATGGAGTAAAGCCAACGGTTGTTGGTGAGGTTTTTATTGAAGAGCTTTACCACTTTAATTGCCCTAAGTGTTCTCGCTGGTGGACTGTGGGTGACTTACCGAAAGACATAGAATCTATACAATGCCCCTTCTGCTCTGAAGGGTATACAATCGTTCGATACGGTGCGGGAGAAAACGAATTGAGAATAAAAAAGAAATACGAGCATACGCTATCAAAAGAAGAAGCGAAAAGCCGTGTCTTGTCGTCTCTAAAAGAAATTCTGAAAAATACGTTTGACAAATCTCAATCAGATGATAGCTTTGTACTTACAGGACAGCTTACGCTTGTTCCTTATGGTGTTGCCTCAGAAACTAAGGTTTCAATCAAGGTGGAATGTGATGTTGAAGATAAGGAAGTTAATATCGAATTCGCCATACCATTAGTTGCGTTTGACAACCAGTCGAAGGTAGAGAATAGATTTGATTCTATTATTAAGAAATCGTTGCGTCCGTAGGACGAGACAATAGGGTATTGTCTTATCCTCATTTGACATAAAGTTTTATCTATGCTATAATGTAAGGAGTCTATTTTGCATAATAAATATACTAAGCAGATTAATAAGCAATTTGATGTTACAGACAAAGAGAAGTACAAGCAGGATATTATAGGCGCATCTAAAAGTTATAAGACCAGAGTTTCTTATCTGCAACCATTCTTTGATAAGAGAGTTGAGGTGTTGAGAAAACTTTATGAAAAGTATACACCAAGATTCTACAAAGAATGGGTATTACCTGAAGGGGAAACTGATGGTAGAAAAGCTGTGCCTGTAGAAAGATATATAGACCCTCCTGTATCTCCTTTTGATGTATCTGAATTTAACGAGGTTATGCCTAGTATAGAAGATTACATTGACGTAATAGAGGATAAAATCTATGAAGAAAAAAAGAAAGGCTCCTAAGAAGCCGTGTCCATCCTGTGAATTGCTAGTACATGCTAGAGCTAGTAGATGTGAATGTGGACACGAGTTCTATGAAAAAAAATCTTCAAAACAAAAGCGTTGGGCTAAAGACTGGAAGAATCTATCAAATGGTGACATAATAAAGTGTGTCGCTGGTCATGGAAGCTATTGGTTAAACAAGCAAACCGGAGAAAAGGTCAGGTCAGGAATAGCACATCATGGAACCTTTGAGGTTATGAGTATATATGGAGATTATATTCAAGCAAAGCAAATACTGAGAGGTCGAATAAAGTCATCCTGTGTAGAGTATATATACATGGGTAAGCCTCATCTTTGCAAAACGACAGGAGTAATACACAAGGAAAGCCACAAAATTATTGTGATAAAGAAAAATGAAAGTTAGATATTGGGAGAACGTAAACGGTGTTTTCTACAAAAAAAATATTGATGTAGTTGATGGCCTAAAGGACTCTATCGTAATTGAGATAGAAGAGTCTGGCCTTAAAAGAAAAATCTTGATTGCGCCAAACGGTATAAAATACAAGGTTGTTAAACAAGAGAGTGTCATTGACAAGGAAGAGATTATAACTTCTGGGTTGATAACTTATAAACAGATTGAGGAGATTTCAGATGGTAGTTGAAGGAAGCCTTGCTTGGTATAACGACCAAGCAAAAAAGCTGATATGCAGGTACGGCAAACCTGAGATGCTAAAAGACCCAGAAAATGTTGGAATGGTAATACATTACATGGTCGTTGCTGACGAAACCTATGACCCAACTAGAGGTGCTAAAAAGTCTAGCTGGAGATTGACTAGGGCTATCTATGCTATAAAAAATATAGCTAGAAAGATGAGGTCTAATAACATCAAGAAGAGAACAATGTCCATAAACTTTGACATGGGTGATGGAACTGAACTTTGGGAAATAATAGAAACACAAAGAAGTGTAGAGAAAGAGGAGATTGACCTAAAGACCATAGTAGAAAAATCCATGCTCAATGAGCAACAGAGAGAGTGTATAACCATGTACATTGATGGAGATACCATGTTGCAAATAGGAAAGAAGTTAGGGTTGAGCAAGCAAAGGATAAGTCAGGTGATAAACAAGGGCGTTGACATAATGAAGGAGACTTTCAATGAACAGGCTTAAAAGTACAACCTGTTATCTGTGCGGTGCTATGGATAGAGTAAGCGATGGTGGTGTTGGTTGGAGAAGAGCCATAACACCCAAGCTGAAGAAACTTGGTATTGGTGTGCTAGACCCTTGTGATAAGCCAAGCGACTACGGGACAGAAGACACGACAACCAGAGAGTTCATAGACAACTGTAAAAGAAACGGCAGGTTTGGTGACGCTGCTAGGGTTATGAAGCCAATATGTGCTATCGACCTGAGAATGGTTGATGTTGCACACTTCATAGTCATGAGCCTTGATGTTGATAACCATCTTTGTGGTTCTTATCACGAAGCGTTTTTAGCTGTTCAGCAGAAGAAGCCTGTGCTGGTTATGTGTAAACAGGGAAAAGAAAACATACCCAACTGGATGTTCGGCGTGATACCTCACGAGATGATGTTCTCAAACTGGTCAGAGCTTTTAGAATACCTCAATCATGTCAACGAAGACGACGATGTTGAACATCTAAACAGGTGGAGATTCTTTAACTTTGAAAAAGTTTTCGATTCCACTGTTGACTCATGTGGTGTGTAATGCTAAAATAATAGAGTTGGTTTCCTTCTTAATGAAAGTAGAGGTGTACAATGAACCAGCTAACATTCTTAATGAATCTTGCTAACACACGAAAGGCTTACAAATGGTCTGTGAATGGCAAGGACATTGTTGCAGTAGCTAAAAATGGTGCTGACAAGGGAAAGAAGTTCGACCCGATTACAGCCACTTGTCGCTACACAACAAATAAGACATACCCCAATACAAAACGGGGTAGGCAGATTGCCGCTAATACTCTTGGCCTATCAAAGTCTTTGAGTGCTGGCGTTCAAGATGCCACAAAAGCCACGACGAACAGAGGAAGCTCTCAAGTCCTTCGTGGAAGAATTAAACAGGTCTTAGGACTTTAGTTCTTGAAAGCACTGTTGATTCAGTGCTTTTCTTTTTTAATTACATGTCAGTGTCACCAAGCACACAAAAAAATATAAAAATAATGTTGCACAACCCAAAAAGGTGTGCTAGGCTAGGGGGATGGCGGCGTAAGACGCTGGCACAACAGATGATTAACAATAGTTTGATATTTTTTCAAAACCTTATTTGCTATACAGGAGTATTGGCATGAAACTTGATTTTATTAAGAAAACGGAATTTTGGCAGAGAGCTTTGGTACTCTCTTTGATTGCGACCGTATTCACACTCGTTTTGCAAAACGGGTACAAAGACAACCAGCTTCGTCTTGAAAGGTTACGTTCAGACATTAACAATGAGTTTACGAATGAGCTTATGTGGATGCGATTCAATGATTACGACACTCGGACTGAAGAGATGTTAGTTAATCAGGGCAGACTTGAGGGTATGGTTAATTACCTAAGTGGTGATAGCCAAGAGATGTATGCTGGTCTTTGGCACGATGGGTATGACAGAGGTTTGTCACAAACAGAGTTTGAAGCAGACATGGTTGCAAACAACAGCTTTAAGCAGGGCTATATTTCAGCTATGAAAGAAGCCTTCCCAGATAGACCTGAGTTTCAGTCTTTAGGAACTGATGACATCCAGCTTATTAATGAAAACCCTAGAGAGGTTAAGGCTGTGATTAAGAAGCCTGAATTTGATGTTAAGGCTGGACAGGAGCTAAAAGATAGCGAAGCGTTAAGACAAGAGCTTAACCGAGAGATTAATCAAAGTGTTGGGAAATAAACCAACAGACCTCTATGGTAATACCTTACCCTCTTCCGTTGGTGTGAGGCTTTGCGGGTTCAATTCCCGCAGAGGTCTTTTAGGAGATTGACATGCAAGATAAGTATTATGTTAAATCAGGTGATTTACGATTTGTTGTTTTAGCAAATAATTCGTTTGATGCTAGTTGTAAAGCCTTGAAAAGTCTACAGCAATCTAAAAAGGATGCCGACTTAGAGTTTGTGTTCGATGTGAACAGAAGAGGATTTATTAGCCCACCGGAAGAAAGCTATGACACAATGCTTATTGCAGAAGCGTTAGGTGCTGAGTAATATATGTCAAAGAGAAGATGGACTTCATACGAAGAGAAGCTACTTAAAGAGCAACTTTCTAAAACTGGTTCTATTGATGGTGTTTTCATATCAGGTAGGACAAGGATTTCTGTGTCTGGTAAGGCTAGAAGGATGGGTCTTACAGGAGATGGTATACCCAGAAAGCAATGGCCTGATGACCACTGTCAAGAACTAATACGTCTTTGTGGTAAGGGGTTGTCGGCAAAAGATATACACGAACAGAAACTACTCCCCTACTCAAAAAATTCAATACAGAAGAAGATGGGTCGTCTTAGCTTATCTAAGAA
>CEUO01036592.1_pt1 | contig 11440 bp, 15 predicted proteins | sample 531391 | NCBI WGS metagenome assembly CEUO01 (sample SAMEA2622799, study PRJEB7988) | marine metagenome | isolation source: saline water (ENVO:00002010), including
TTTCTAATCAGATACCTCCTCTTCCAACACGCGGTGAAGAGCGAGTTAAAGCAGCAAGTTTAGAGTTTCCTATCATAGTTGTAAGAAAAGGTGGCGAGTTTAAGTATGTCTTAGACGGCAACCATCGACTACAAAAGGCTATCAACCAAAAGGTTGAGACGATAAAAGCAAAGATTTTAGATCTGGATAATCCAGATACACCCAAAATATTCAAGAGAATGTTCGGAGGAGTAGAATGAAGCTCCTACTTGAAAATTGGCGCGATCATCTGTCCGAGATCTCCCTTGGGACCGATATGGCTAAACATATCGAGTATACAGGGCTTGTCCTCAACGATTTGGGTCACCGAGCCTTGGTTCCGTATGCCCCAGAGGGCTGGACGCCCATTGCACACCACATGACCATCATCAGCCCTCCAGAAATGAAGAGAAGGCTACCTTCTCGCTGGCTTGGGACTGGTTTATGCGTCAAAGTTGTGGGTATCGCTTTAAACGACCGCGTAGCAAGCGCTCTAGTGGACCTAGAAGGCGTTGCACTTCCGATGAGGGGTCCCAACCACCCTCATATTACGATAGCTACAAACCCCCTTGTAGAAGCGAAAAGTATGGAGTCAAATGACTTCCAAATAAGCGACTATGAACCCATAGAGCCTATAAATGTTTGCGGCACAATAAGAGAAATAGAAAAGTAGCCCCTATGTACTTATAGACATGCATAATAAGGGGGGCTTATGAATGCGTTGGGGGAATTTATTTTTTATTTTGGGGCTGTTAACAGCCTGCAAGAGTGACTATCACATTTCGGATCTGGTTGTCGATGCACCAGATGCACCACCCGTTGTTGAAACGACGATACCGGACAGAGATCCGCCGTTGATCGTCAATACCGAAACGGACCCAGAACCACCAGAGCTAACGGCTGAAATCGAGGTGACACCTGTTTTTCACGAGTTCGGAGACACTCTGTTGGAGTGTCCCATGGAGCTAATGATCGAGATTAAGAGTGTCGGAGGTCTCGACCTAATTGTGGACAAGCTTCACTACAGTGGTCCAGACGATTTGGCTATGAATGTGGACTATCTCGCCTACGGAGGGTTGCCGTGGATTTTGGTTCCCGGTGCCTCCGCTTTTATAAGCGTGGAATATATGCCCAACGAAGAAGATTATCACTTGGGCTATGTGACCGTGGATTCCAATGACCTAACTGACCCCTCTGTTATTATTGGGCAAGATGGAGAAGGCATTCGTGGGGGAGATGTTACTGACGAGTTTATCCAAGAGGAGCAGGTCATGCTGGATATTCTTTTTGTCATCGACAACTCTTGTTCGATGAGTGATGAACAAACCGAGTTAGCAAGCAATGCTGATCTTTTCATTAACCCCCTCTCGATAAGCGGGGCTGATTTCCATATCGGGGTCATAACAACAGATTCCACCATGTTGCGCGGAAACGTAATGACCCCTACGAGCCCCAGCCTATTGTTGGACTTCCAAAATGCAATTGTGGCTGGAACAAGTGGCAACGCGACCGAGAAAGGGCTGCAAATGGCAAGAGACGCTTTGTTGCCGGGGGGCACTGCTGGCTTGGGGAGCGTATTTTTCCGAGAGGCTGCAAATCTTGCGGTCATCATCGTTTCAGACGAGGATGATTTCTCTCTCGACCCTGTTACCAATTATGTCTCGGACATGATGGCGACCAAATCGTCAGGCACCCTTTTTAGCTTGCACTCTGTGGCTGGACTTTATCCTTCTTCGTCTTGTGCTGACCCTGCCGAGAGATATGACGAGGCTGTATTTCTATCTTCGGGTCAATTCTTCGATATTTGCACTTCGGATTGGGGCTACCAAGTTGAGCAATTAGCCGAGGACTCCTTGGTTCCCATTCTTCAGTATCTGTTGTCGGACGATCCTATCGTTGACAGTATCGAAGTTTACATCGACGGTCTTCTGATGACAGAGGGCTGGTATTATGATCCGAGCACAAATGCTATAAACTTCGATGTTGACTATGCCCCTCCTGCCGACAGCCTTATAGAAGTCGATTATGGCATCTATGGAGAGTGTCCGTAAGCGATTGCACTTTTGCCCCCTATATACTTTAGGGGGGCGAATTTGTGGAGGATTACAATTATTTTGTCTATTTCGTTGGTATTTCGCATCCTGATGGTTTATTTGAACGAGGAGATTGCGGCGTTGGGCTTACAAGTTGTGGACCCGGTATACGCGACTGTCGTTACGGAACGATGTATGTAGTTCCTAGAAAACTGGTTTTTCATAGGCGACCAAGCGCCGATTATGTCAAGCGGTGTGCGATAAAATATTTTGGTCTAGAACTGACAAGGAAAAAAGTTGATCCTGAAGAGGAAATACAATGGGTCAAAACTATTTAAGACATGGCTACTACGACTAATGAATGGATATGGAAAATATTCACTGTTGTTCTCGGCGTTGTTGTCCTCCCTCTAGCTGGATGGGTTTGGAATGTAAACGTTGCCGTGGCGCAGTTGGAAAACGATCTTGGTGACGCAGAAGAAACTGTCGTTGCCCTTGAGCAAAAGGTGGAAGAAGCAGAGGCTAATAGCCGCGCAATCATCTCCATCGAAAAAGATATAGAGTATATGAAGGCTGCGTTGCAGCGTATTGAACAATTGGTGACGGCACAATGAGCAAATGGCTTTTGGTCCCCCTTATAGGGTCCACGACATTCTATCCTCCCTACCCCGTGGTTGAACCTGCTCCGCAAGAGCAGCAGGATTCTGCGGATGAAGATGTGGAGGATTGCAAAAAAGGTGTCGAGGGCTTGAGAAATGATGTTCTCGGTCTGGAACTGTTCTTGAAAGACAAGAGCGATCATCGCCTTTATTGCCCTCTTTTAAACTGGGAGCAGCCGACACTTGAGACTTACAAAGAAGACCCCAAGTCTCATTTGCCTGAAGAATGTACAAGGGATAAAATTTAATGAAAATCACAAAAGCACAACTTAAACAGATTATCAAGGAAGAACTTGCATCCGTGACGGAAAACACTGGACCAATGTTAAGCGTGGCAGTTGGTGACGAGATAGAGGGCTTAATAGGCAGGGTTACGAAAGCCTACAATACCACAGCCGACGAGGTTATCAGAGCAATCCAAGACAATATCCTCACACCCGCCCAGAAAAAAGCGATAGGAGCATAAAATGAAAATCACAAAAACACAGCTTAGAAATCTCATCAAGGAAGAACTTACAAAAGCTCAAGCAAAGAGAAAAAAAGAACTCGAAGATGAGCTAAAAGACCTAGAACACACTTGAATGAAGGAAGGAAGGCTGAGTTCAGCCTTACAAGAAAGATACGGAATCAAAAACCCAGTTGGCAAAGTGCTTTGGCACTCACTCAACGAGAGCGGTGAAATTGGCATCTATGACATGAAATTTGGAGACACAATTGTTAGAAACCTCTTAGCAGAAGACATAGAGCCAACTATCGAAGAGGGTCACAAGCATCCCGCAAAACGCGACGACGATAAGGATAGAACAAAATGAAAATCAGCAAAGCACAAGCAAAAAAACTTTTATATGAAGGCTTTGAGTCGAATGAAAGTGGCGAAGTACGCTTTGTAGCATCGGGACTCGAAGACCTCCTGTCTCAGTTACTGAATCAGATGAAAAAATTAGATTTAAGTATTGATTATCTTTCTGCTGCCTTTACGGGGGAAGATCCTCTGAATATTGGTCAGAGACAAGCCGTCTATGGAAGGGCAGCGGGTGTGCGTGGCAACCCAGCAGCCCTCGCAAAAGAAGCTTTGAAGAAAATTAATGTTTCAAAACTTGTAAAAGAAGCTCTAGAGGCTGATACTGCGTCGGAAGAAGAGTGGAAACCCATTCCTCCCGAAGAACTTCATGATGCTCTATCGGCATCTATTTATGATCTTTACAAGTATGTGAACGGCATTCGACCTCGCTGGATTAAGTTCGATGAGATGAGCGTCGAAGAGTTAGAAGAAATGCATCATAGCTTGACTGCCGAACTAGAGCAGCAGGCTCAAGATGAAGAAGCTCGTTCTTACAAGCCAGATTATGATCCATCGGAATATACCAGAGGACTTGAAGACCGCTATATTTCCGACCACGATGCTTATGAAGCCGAACAGGAGCTTATGATGACGCCCGAGAAAGGTGAAGAATTTCCACGGACGCAAGGAATGGGCGCACAACGCTCACATGCGGCAACCAAGGCGAGTTCTAGACCTCGCAAGCCTGTGACAAGGCGGGCGAAAAAAATTAGTGAGCAACTTGAAGAAATAATAAGAGAGGAGCTTCGCAATATCCGAGAGGGCAACCTTGGAATGGTTTTGCCCGTAGGTGATTTCTCCGATTTAAGCGACGAAGAACTCATAGATCGCCTTGAAGCCGAAGGAGCCGAAGACATGGCTCAGATAGGGTTTACCGGAAAAGGTAAGCGGGAGCTAGAAAATCGCGAAGAAGTGATCGAATTCCTAAGCACCCAAGACCCGTCCAGCTTGATGGAGAATGGCACGAAAGCCCCTTCCCAAAAGCAGAAAGGGTAAAACTAGTGCAGAACCTTTTTGAAAATTGGAGAGGTTTCCTCAACGAGAAGCTGATGCTCAAGCCCGGTCCTAACGGCTGGGACTTGTATGCTCAACTTGTTGCCGATGCTTATATGGCTGCTCCAAAATTTGAACAAAGGGCTGTTCCCAGTTTCGAAGCTATGGTTCCTTTTATCGAAAAGATGTTTAAACAGATTCAATCAAGAGTGGACGTGGAGTTCGTAGACTATCACCCATATGAATCGGCACAAGAACTGCGTGATGAAGTAAATACAACCGGCAAGATGAGAATCGCCACCATTGATGCTGATCACGACATCTTTGACGAAGTTACGAATGCCAAGTTTAGAGCCATCCACGATTATATGTCACATATTCAAGCAATTGGCTCAAGGGGGACAGAATTTACCTTGAGGGGCGAGTATGCAGCCTACAATGCACACTTAAAGACTTTACCCCCAGCAGCAGCACCAGCCTTGTTTACAGAAGTGGTTGGGCAGGTGAGCGTATATAATATGCTGGGGGACTTTGCCGAGCAAAAGATAGCACTTCTGGACGGTTTCGACTATTTTAACATTGGCGTTGTTGACGGCTACGACATAGTTAATAAGGAGCTTGTCAAAAAATGAATCTCTTATTCGAAAATTGGAATAAATTTCTATCCGAAGAAGCCCAATTGGAAAAAGGCGGTGAAAAGGGAACCATTTCCCTTCCGAGCTTTAAAATTTCAGAGAAGTGGGGTGAGCCGGGAACCGATGATCGTCAGATTATTGAAATGTTTACGTCCAAAATCAAAGGTAACACGCTGGGTGAAAAAATCGCATCTCTTCAGCAGTTTGTAAAAGATTGTGACGAAGCCTGTGTAGCCACCAAGGATATTCCTGAGATTCTCGGCAATCTTGTTTTTCTGGACTCTCTTGCATCTTTAATCTACGATTTTAACGATAAGACGGGCGGATTCTTATTCGAATCTATCTTGGCTGTGCTTTTAGGGGGTCAGGCTCGTCAGGTTCCCACACCGGGCGGGCGCTATCAAGCTATTGAAGATCTCCTCGACGCAGAAGGACAGCCCCTGAGTCTGAAGTTGCTGTTTGCGGGTCCCAAATATATCAAGGGCTCTTGGCAAAACTTGGAAACGGCAATTGAGAAATATCAGCAGCCAATAAAATATATTGTGGCGCTTAAAAATAGAGAGCACAAAACCGGAACTGTCGTGAGTATTGATTTCTATTCGTTTACGATAGGAAATAGGGAAGGCGGGTTTGCGGGAGATTTTGATTCGTATGATTTAAGCAGTGGAATTTATACGAGAGACATTGAAAAAGACGAGTATTTCTTGGGGACACTCGATTTAGGGTCCCGAGAGAACATTAAAAAGATTGCGCAAAAGTATGCCGACCAACTCGGTGACAATCTCACAGAGATCTATGACCAGATGGATAAGTTGTCACGAAACGTCAACACATATTTTCTGAACTCTCCAGACGCTAAGCAAGCGGCTTTAAAAGCTCAGAAGAACGCAACCACTCTCAAAAAAGACGTGGACGAATACGTTTAAGCTCGAAAGATTGCTAAATTACGACGTTTAGCGAATTATTGCTTTCCGTCCCCTATATAATAATAGGGGGATAAGATTATGGGGGTTTTAACTAGGCTAGTTCTAGTGTCTATGCTGTTTGGGTGTACGCCTGTTGATTGTGATATCGATACGCTTCCTACATTCGAAAGCATTGAACACGTTTCGCTGTTTAACAGCGGTTTGGAGCACCGAAGCAGAAATGCAGCGGTCAAGATTGCGTCTTTTGACGAATGGGGTAACAAGATAAGCGGAAGTGGCGCTTACGTCACCCACAAAGGGGAGCATTATATTTTAACTGCCGCTCATGTGGTGGACGGCTCTCCTACTGCGATGATAACGGGCAACAAAGAAATAATTATCGGTGAAGTAGTGTTCCTCGATTCTTATTCTGATGTTGCTTTGGTGTCGATTGCGGGCATGATGACGAAAGAGCCAGTTCGGTGGCGCGTTGCACGCCAACACAACATAGGAGACGAAATAATTTACAGCGGGTACCCAAACTCAATGGGTCTGCTTACGATTAAAGGGTATGTTGCTGGATATGATGGCTTCATGACCATTGTTCATTCCTATATTTGGAAGGGGGCGTCTGGCTCTCTAGTTCTCGATAGGCACGGAAAGATTGTCGGAGTTGTTTCAGCGGTAAGCGTTGGAACAGATCTTACAAATCTTCCTACCATTATCGAGGATGTTGGGTTGATTGTGCCGGTTAGCGCAGTGGAGGAATTTTTAAAATCGCAAAAGTAAGCAACGAAATCATTCCTTGCAGTTTATAGAAATCAAAACTATTTAACTGTAAAGGGTCCATCTGTATGCAAGAAATCTTCAATGAGTGGAGAAAATTCGTTCTCCTCACCGAAATATCTTTTGAACAAGCGGTAGATCGTATGGAGAATTCCAAGGTTTTGCGCAGCTTTATCAAGAATCGTGCATGGGATCCAGAATCCAGAACGCTCAAGCTCTCAAAAAACGAAATAGAGTATAAGGCGGATTTGATCGCCAAAGCTTTGTTACACATGGTTCCTGATGACCTCGACGACAACCAAAGAGGCACTGCTCTCGAATGGATCTTATCAAGAGGACTAAAAGATAAGGAAATTGCAGATACACTGTGGGATCCCAAAGTTTCTGACTCTCTTGGAATCACCAGACACTATCTCGAACTCTATTTTCAGTGGCATCGGTTCATGGAGAAGAAAGACATCTTCACCATACACACTTTGGACGATCTCCTGAACGTTTATGCCGAGGCAGAACCCAAAATAAAGGCATACCAAGCCGAGAAGAAATATATGGATGCCGAAGAGGGCACCGAAGTCTTTCGGGACGATGAAGAATGGAAAATTTATGCCATCCACAATAAAGGCGCAGCCTGTGAGCTTGGAAAAGGTACTGAATGGTGTACTGCCGCTCCCGGCTTGGATTATTTCGAGCAATATTACGAAGAAGAAGATCCACTGTTTTATTTCGAGCACAAAGAGAGTGGATCAAGATATCAATTTCATTTTGGCTCTGAACAGTTTATGGATGAGGATGATTGGAGCGTTGAGTCTGAGCAAGCCACTAAATTGGTAGACATGCTAATCGCCACTGGAGCAGCGGAAAAATATGATGTTATCAACGACTGGAAAAAACGAGAACGCGCAGAGAACTCAACTGACCCCGAAGAATTAAAGCAGTTGGCAAAAGAGTCTCTGCTCCAAGCATCAATCGCCATTGACGATGATGGCGTGCTGACAAACATTGCTGGCAATCAGAACACCCCAAGCAGCGTCTTATATGACTTGATAGTGCATTATCATGGAAGCAACCCTACTCAGATATGGCGAAACATTGCCACTAACCCCAGCGCAGAAGAAGGTATTCACATGACGTTGGCAGATGTCGATGAAGGCGATGAAGATGGAACCGTTCGACACACACTGGGGGCTCGGACCAAGTACCCGAAAGTATTGGCTAGGCTTGCATCCATGCCATTCGCGAGTGAAGATGGCGAACGAGACTCACATTGGAGTCTGCAAGAGTATATTCGCTCCGCTGTTGCCAAGAACGAAAACACCCCACCAGAAACGCTCGATAAACTTGGCAGTCTTAGCAGTGAAGAAGACGCAAATGGTTGGATTCGAATGGCTATTGCAAGAAATTTAGAAACTCCCTATAAAACGCTTGAAAAATTATCTAAACTTGCTGGCGATAATCGACCCAAAGGCAAATTCCGTGTTGGAGACTCTCCCGAGAAAATAGCTGCCGTAGCCGAGAAACATATGGAGCTTCAAAGAATTGGGGCTGGCACGCCGCCATCGATGTACCCGATATCGAGGTGGTAATCTTATCGCAAGGAGCAGACAATGGACAGCAAAATAAAATATAATTTGAATTCATCCCGACGTTACGGGTGGAAGCCTGATTGGTTTGGCGCAGATGACTACGACGAGAAGCTCGTTGAGAAAATTATGGAATTCCAGAGAAGCCTTGGTCTTTCGGCTGATGGTCTCTGTGGACCCTCGACTTATCGACGCATCTTCACTGATCGTCAAGCCAATATTGACGATTATGAGCCCAAAGGTGAGCACATCGTCTATAATGGCGAATTCTTTCCGATTGAATGGGATAAGGTGGTGACATGGGATGAGCCCGGTGGTCTGCGGATGAATAAGGGCACTTATACCGACTACTCAGGCAAAGAGCCTAGAGACATTTCAATGTTTGTCAATCACTGGGATGTTTGTCTGAGTTCCAAGTCGTGCGCCAGCGTCCTCAATAAGCGTAAAGTAAGTGTACATTTCTGCATCGACAATGACGGAACAATCTATCAACTTCTCGATATGCAACACAGAGCATGGCACGCAGGCAACAGCATAGTCAACACCAAGAGTGTTGGCGTCGAAATTAGTAACGCGTTCTACCCAAAGTACCAAGACTGGTATACGAAACGTTTTGGTCCTCGACCTGTCATCACTGATGCAATTGTACATGGAAAACCTCTCGAAACCCACCTTGGATTCTACCCAGTTCAGCTTGACGCTGCCAAGGCATTGTGGAAAGCCGTTTCCTTGGCTTGTAAGGTACCTCTCGTGGCTCCAATGGCTTCCGAGGGGTTGGACACTGGGGTAAATTACGAGGTCTACAAAGGGCGATTTAACGGCTTTTGTAATCACTACAATATAACGTCAAAAAAGATAGATTGCGCCGGTCTAGACTTAGCCAATATGCTGGAGGAGATTAAATGAGATACCCTTACACCAAAGCGTTTCTGGGAGGCGCGTTAATCAGTATTGTTCCTGCTTTTATTGTGACACTCTTGTCCAACTTAGTTCCGAGCACTCAGTCCCAGAACCTAGAAATGGTGAATGGTATTTTTGGAGCAGAAACTTATGGATTTTTACAGTATTTCATGTTATTCTGTATTATCGTGGTGGCTCCACTTATTGAAGAAGCCATCTTTCGAGGTGCTCTGTGGAATTTCATGTCGAGGTTCCTGAAAGAGAAAACAGTTTATATCGTCATCAGCATTCTTTTTGCTCTCATTCATGTGGACCTGTTACATGTCTTAGGCTTGTTGCCAATCTCTTTCCTTCTGGGGTGGTTCAAATATAAGACAGGCAACATTAAGGCTTCTCTTGTGTGTCATATGAGCAATAATCTGGTGGCTTGCATTATCATGATGGTGTAGCATGGAAAAGCTTTATGAAAATTGGAAGAAATTCTTGAACGAAGAAAAGACAATTGTGCCGACAAGGGATGAGATGATCGCAATCATCCGCGACAACCCAGACCAGAAGATGCACATTGATTTTCCCAAAGGCTCTATGAAGAAGTTTCGTGGAGAGCCAAAAGAACTATTATTCGATTACGGTGAGTGGTCAGAATTTATAAATCCTGCGGATGATATGGGCTGGGACTTTGTAATTGTCCCGAGTGCAGATCCTTCCCGCGACCTTGTTCCCGTTGGTCATGTGGCTTATAATGCCGAGATCAAAGCGAATGTGGGAAATGACAAAATAATTATTGCTCCCGGTGGTATTTATAGTGATGAGGATAGACAGATTATCGATGATTTTTATTCGACGATGAAAAGGTTCGATAATCCAGTATGGTATTAAGGCATGAAAAACTTTAGACTAGACGTAAAAAAGGCTATGGCGCAAAATCGTACAACGATGACAAGCGGCAGCAATATCACTTTCGCAAGTGCAAGCTTCATGACATCCGAGTCGGGGAGTGTCGTTAACCTATATTCTCCAATTTTAATCCCTGTCGCATCGGCATCCGCAATGCCAACACCAAATGAGGGAACAGGGTCTCTGTATGTGAAGGGGACAGATAATAATTTATATTACCAAGACGACCATGGTAATGAGGTTGACCTAACTGCTGGCGGTGGGAGTGGTGCCCCGACTGATGCTCAATATGTAACTCTTGCTGCTAACGGAAGCCTCTCAAACGAAAGAGTCTTGAGCGCTGGCGATGGTATGACGCTAACAGATAACGGCGCTGGCTCAACTGTCATTCTTACTGTAACTGGAAGTACAGATCTTGGAGAATTAACTGGCTCCAACATCTTGATTGATGGCTCAACTTCTGGGTCTATCAACTTTGTCAACGATGGGGTCATCTATATCCCAGATAATGATTCTACCGCCTTCTCTATTCAAGAAGCGACAAACCAATACATAAATTTCAACACAACGAACGGCTCTGAGGTGATTGCTTTCCTTGTGTCCCCGCGCATAAGAGACGATATAAAATTAAATTTTGGTAACGCTGATGATGCCCATATAGAATATGACGAAGACGGCTCAGACGCTCTCATAATCTCAGGCTCCTCAAACAACCAGAGCCTTGCACTTTCAGGATCACATATTTCGGCTTCCTGTGAAACCTTCACGATCTTGAACAATAATGACGGCGGTGATGCGAAGTTGAACTTTATTGCAGATCGGGGCGATGATGCAATAGAATTTGCCCATATCAAACAATACAATGGCGCCGCGTTTGAGATGAAGGGGCATTACATCGAACTAGCGGCAACCAAAGCTAACGGCGGAGTCGGGATCCCCGGTGTTGCACAAACAACCGGACATGTTCTTGATATCACTGCAAATAGCCTTACCACCGGGAGGGCTCTCCGTGTTACAAGCACAAGCACGGATAAAAGTGGGGACTCAGAGCTTGTCAAAATTCACTCTGATGGCGACAGGGGAGATGACTCAAACAAGCATGTTGGCTTGTTGGTCGATTTTGATTCCACTGCTGGAACAGCAGCGAGAGCCCTTAAGATAGACTCTGAACAGACGACAGGCGTTGTTTTCGA
>CEUO01018661.1_pt1 | contig 11439 bp, 20 predicted proteins | sample 531391 | NCBI WGS metagenome assembly CEUO01 (sample SAMEA2622799, study PRJEB7988) | marine metagenome | isolation source: saline water (ENVO:00002010), including
TAACAATTCTCCAAGTGGCACACATACTTGACTATATAATATAACTGTGTTAGTATTAACACAATCGTTCGACCCTTATGGGTTGCAAGTAAGTCACGGAACGGAGCGTTCATCCTCATGGAAGTTCTATTAAGCACCCTCCTTACGTGTGAATATGCTACAGGTTTGGTTGACCAGATCTATAAGCAGCATACTAACACTCCAAAGTCTGAACTAGTTCAGATTGTGGCAGAGAGTACTGAACCAGGATGTTTTCCAGAGGACGCACATGACTGAAGGAACGGGGCCTAAAAATCCAACTACTTCAGGAGTAATCCAATGGCACAAGTCACTTATAGAGGAGTCAAGTATGATTCCGAAGCGTATCGTGAAATGGTACGAGTAGAAGCACAGAAGAGAAACCATGATCTAATGTATCGTGGTATCAAGGTAGAACGTAAGTTCGCATCCAAGAGTTAGTCTTTTCTGTACTGACTTACAGATATATAAAGGAGGGCTTGACACCCTCCTTTTTTTATGACATAATTTATTTGTTGGGTTGACGAACCTGACATGGGAGTGACTGAATCAAACTTGCTGGCATAAGGCTAGTTAAGGTGACGGGACACAGGTGGTGCTGCTATCGTAAGATAGAATCGACTTACCAGTCGGGTCTCGGACAGTGAGGTAAAAATCTACAAATGTAGCAATGCCCCTTACTTGTTGGTACACATTAATCCAACCTCCCATCCCCTCTTTTATAAATACCTTATGGACAAAGAGAGATTAAAGTTGATTGTTAAGAACCTCAAACTCTTGGTTGATTCCTTAGAGTCTGAGGTTTATTCTGATGTTGATGCTTATACATCAGATTTACCTGCATTTTCTGCACCTCCTAATGATTATGAAGAAGTCTTCAATGACGACGATGGTTACCCAGACTAGACAGTATGCATTGTCTATATTGATGAAAGAGTTTGGAGACACTCATACTAACAAAGCAATCTATGAGTGTGCTGATGATTGGTGTAGTAAGCACGTGAACACAAGCGGAATAGTCTCCTATTTTAAAGCGTACTACGGTAAGTATGAAAGACAAGAAGGCAGCCAAACTAATACTAAAGAGGGCAAAGAAACATCCTGAGTTATATTCTAAGGAAGAAATAAACTTTGCTAAGAACTTTAAAAAACGACTCAAACTTGAAAAGAAACAACATGAACGTGAAGTTGGTGACAGTAACTCCAGAGGCGGAAAAAACAATGGGGTACGTAGCGAGGGTGAGCAACCCAAAGAATCAAGACAATCCAAACGTCAGTGGTTTGCTAAGTTATTGCATCAAGCACGGTCATTGGTCGGTCTTTGAACAGGCATACATGACTCTGGAGATCAACACTACCAGAGGATTAGCAGCACAGATATTAAGACATAGATCATTCACCTATCAAGAGTTCTCTCAAAGGTATGCTGATAGCAGTATGTTAGGTAAAGAGATACCTTTGCCAGAGCTACGTAGACAGGATGATAAGAATAGACAGAACAGTATTGATGATGTAGATCCTCTTGTTGTTCAGGATTTTAATAGTAAGATGCAAAAACATTTTGTAGATGGGATGCGTTTGTATAAAGACATGTTAGATGCAGGTATTGCTAAGGAGTGTGCAAGATTTGTATTACCTCTTGCTACTCCCACTAAGATATACATGACTGGTTCATGCCGTTCATGGATACACTATATCAACTTACGTTCTGGTCATGGTACACAGAAAGAACACATGGATATTGCTAATGAATGTAAGAGAATATTCTCCGAACAATTCCCAGTGGTGGCAGAAGCCCTTGCTTGGTCTAAATAACAGCACATTATTAAGTTTTATGGCAACCTATCCTGTAGTCAACACAAAGACTGGTGAGCAGAAAGAAGTGAAGATGAGTATTCACGATTGGGATCAGTGGCGTACTGATAATCCAGATTGGTTGAGAGACTATTCTGATCCATCTACTATGCCTGGAGTGGGTGAAGTAGGTGAGTGGCAGAATAAACTTGTCGCTCGCAATCCTGGGTGGAATGAAGTTCTAGACAGAGCTTCTAGAGCACCTGGTTCTAAAGTCAAAAAGATTACCTAACATTTATGCCAAGAAAGAAAAAGACTGACGATCCCATTGGAGTAGGACTTACGGCTAAACAAATGAGACGTAAGAAACCTATCAATGCAGATCTACTTGTAGACATTGATCCTCTTACTAGCAATCAAGAGAAATTCTTTGAAGAGTATGACGCAGGTAAACATTTGTTTGCCTATGGATGTGCTGGCACAGGTAAAACATTCATTGCATTGTACAAAGCACTCAAAGAAGTTCTTGATTTAGATACACCATACGAAAAGATTTACATCGTTCGTTCTCTTGTATCCACACGTGAAATTGGTTTCCTACCAGGAGATCATGAGGATAAATCTTATCTCTTTCAGGTTCCATACAAGAAGATGGTCAAGTACATGTTTCAGATGCCATCTGATACAGACTTTGAGATGTTGTATGGTAAACTTAAGACTCAAGAAACTGTTACCTTTTGGAGCACTTCATTCATACGTGGAACTACATTAGATAATTCTATTGTCATTGTGGATGAGTGTCAGAACTTGAACTTTCACGAGTTAGATAGTATAATTACTAGAGTAGGAGATAATTCTAGGATTATTTTCTGTGGTGACGGAGTTCAAACTGATCTTCGTAACAATCATGAACGTGCAGGACTTGGTGACTTTATGAAAGTAATTTCTATGATGGAATCATTTGCTGCTATTGAATTTGATATCAATGATATCGTTCGTTCAGGGTTGGTTAAAGAGTACATCTTAGCAAAGCATTCTCTTGGTATGTTATGAATTTTATTCATCATAATTATCTCGGTGACATTGAACTTGAAAAGAAAGAAACACCTGGTTGTAGACTATACCAAGTCCCCAATGGTGAGTGGGTTCCTTCTATAACTTCGGTTACATCTTTCTATAATAGACACATCTTTGCTGAATGGCGTAAGCGTGTGGGTGAGGAAGAAGCAAATCGCATCACCAAGAAAGCAACCACACGTGGTACAGATTTTCATGAGGCAGCTCAAGGATATCTGGAGAATAAAGAACTGGACTGGAATAACTTTCTTCCTGCTACACAGTTTATGTTTCACCATGCTAAACCTCTCCTTGATAAGATTGATAACATACATGCCATAGAAAGGACACTCTACTCAGAGTATCTTGGCATTGCTGGTCGTGTTGATTGCATCGCTGAGTATGAAGGTGAACTAGCAATCATAGACTTTAAAACGTCTGAGAAGATTAAACCAGAGAAATGGTTGGAAAATTATTTCGTTCAGGAAACTGCATACGCATGTATGTACTATGAGTTGACTGGTATATCTGTTAAGAAGTTAATTACATTGATGGTAACACCAGGCGGTGACGTAAAAGTATTTGACAAACGCAACAAAGACGAGTATATTAAGCTACTAGTTAAGTATATAAAGAAATTTGTCACCTCTAATCTCAAATCTCATGGTAATGGATAAAGAACTAAACGAAGTGTTGGAGAAGAAATTTCTTTGTCCATCCAAATTTGCACAGGATATAGAAAAATTAGTGCAAGAAAATGATTCACTTAATTACATCGAAGCAATCATAGTTTATTGTGATGAGAACACAATTGAACTTGAGTCTGTACCTAAATTATTATCAAAGCCTTTAAAAGAAAAACTAAAGTACACAGCACAGGAATTAAACTTTTTGAAACGTACATCCCGTGCGAAATTGCCAATCTAGTTTGATAAAATCTCTAAAAAAAATTCTGCCAAATTTTCCCTCTATTACTTTTTTCACATGGAAGATGATCACTTACCAGAACATATTAATAATCTTTGGGAGGACATGGATCGTCTCAATGCATTGTATGAAGAACTTATGTGGGAGCATGATGTTGAATTAGAGTTCAAAGCAGACTATGAAAACAATCGGATTATTATTAAACCATTTGAGGGATGATGCCTTTTGAAACATATAAAACTTATCTTGCAATGAAGCAACACTTCACCAAGGATAAGTATGATTATCACAAGTATTGTGGTCGGTCTCGTGCTACCTTAAATGCATTTCATAAACGTAAGGACAGATACTTCTTTGAGAAGATGTCTAGGTCTCATCCAGATAAAGAGATAGAAGATTATTTCGTAGCTAACTTTGTATCATGTAAAGATCCAGAGACACTATGGATAGGAGAAATTATAAGGGAAGGAGATAGTAATTTTAGACAGTGGCAGAAGAAAGTTCAGTCACTGTCTTATGTTTTTAAAGAAGATGCTACTGCATTGTTTGATGAACATAGTATGGATGATGTCTTTGATTGTAGTAGTGGACACCCTCCTATATTAAAAAGTTATCTTGGTGGGTTTACAAGTTTGGAAACTTTGGTAATATGTGATAGAATACTTGGGTACGTTAAGAACTTCGATAAGAAGTTGAAGGATCCTGTGTGGGAAACCGTCAGTAGACGGATTAAAAAGTACACACCCTTCCTAAATATTAATGTACCACGTTACAAAAAAGTTCTAAAAGAGGTTGTCATTCATGGCCATGACTAATGATGAAGTGCTTAAAAATTTAAAAGAGCAACTGGTTACTGTCAGTGAGACTCGTCTTAAACTTCTAGGTGCTATTGATGTTCTCGAACAAATTCGAGACAGTCAAACTGAAACTGAAACCGAAACAACAGAGGAGGTTGAAAGAAATTGACGTTTTTCGATTCAGATCTTGTCCGAAAGGAGATGGCAGACATTCAAGATCTTCAAGAGGAGATCTATGGTAGTGTCTTTAATTTTCCTCAAATGGATAATGATCAAAAGGAAGAACATATTGACCTACTTATGGAACTTCTTGAGAAACAAAGGATACTCTATGCTCGTATGAGTTTATCAGATGATCCACAAGCGAAAAAAATGAAGGAGAACATTCAAGAGTCTGCTGTTATGATGGGGATGCCCAAGGATGTTGATATGGCCAATGTCTTTGCCAATATGGAGAAGATGATTGGGATTATGAAACAGCAGGTTGACAATAGTTCTTATTGATAATATAATATTCAGGTACAAACAAGCCAAATCTAAAAAACAAAAGCCAAATCTATGTCTTTTTCAAGCCTAAAGAAACAGTCTTCTCTTGGATCGCTGACCTCCAAACTAGTTAAGGAGATCGAGAAGACGAACACTACCAAAGGTGGTGCTGATGAGCGACTTTGGAAACCAGAACTGGATAAGTCTGGTAATGGTTATGCTGTTATTCGTTTCCTTCCTGCAACTGATGGAGAGGATCTACCTTGGGCAAAGGTATACTCCCATGCATTCCAAGGACCAGGTGGTTGGTACATTGAGAATTCTCTTACCACTCTTGGTGCTAAGGATCCTGTATCAGAATACAATAGGGACTTATGGAACAGTGGTAATGATGCTGATAAGGATGTTGTTCGTAGACAGAAGCGTAAGCTATCTTACTATGCAAACATCTATGTTGTGAAGGATCCCGTCAATCCTCATAATGAAGGAGGAGTCTTCCTATTCAAGTTTGGGAAGAAGATTTTTGATAAGTTAACAGCCGCTATGCAACCAGAGTTTGAAGATGAAACACCCATTAATCCTTTTGATTTCTGGCAAGGTGCAAACTTCAAACTTAAGATACGTAAGGTTGATGGTTACTGGAATTATGACAAGTCAGAGTTTGATGCTGCTGCACCTCTCCTTGATGACGATGATGCACTTGAAGCACTCTGGAAAAAAGAGTACCCACTTGCAGACTTTACAGCACAGTCTAACTTCAAATCATACGAAGATCTAGAACGTCGTCTTAAGTCTGTCCTTGGACAGAAACAAGCACAGCGTCCTCGCTTTGATGAGGAAGTTGTTAATGAGGAATTACCTCCAAGACCTGAAGAACAGATCGCAGCAACTGTAGCATCTGCTACTTCAGATGCTGATGAGGATGATGCCTTAAGTTATTTCCAGAAACTTGCTGAGGAATAATTAACCCAAGTTCGGGTTGGATGCTCTCTTTAGAACTGGGTTTATATATTCTGTAGATTCTTCATAATCTAAGAGAGTTTCTATATCATTCATTACAATTGACAAGTACTCAGACTTCAAGAGGTTAATGTTTCTTTTATCCTCTTGGAGTCTTTCTTCATATACACGGTAGGTGATACCTTTTATGGGACTTACTTCAACTAATTGATTTGTTCCACTGTCTAGAAAACTTAGTTTGAATGTTGAATCAACTTCCATTCCTTTGGGAACAAATATTTTTCCTTTAGAGTCTTTTATTTCTTCTGTTTCGTAAAATTTAATAACATCTAAAGCACTACTATCGTTACCATATTTCTCAGTCAAAAAGTTTCTATACTCTTGTTGAGTTAGTGGCCATTCATCTCTTACGTTGATAATATTATTTGAAAGAAGAACCACCCAGTCTAAAGTTGATTCTCCATAAACTTTATATGCAACTTCATCTGGACGTTCATCACCAACGATTTGATACTTGGTGAATGACATGAAGTCTGCGTATATGTCTTCTCTTATTACAGGTCTACGAAAAAGATTTTTAACAGTAATAAAATCCTTATTAGTTTTTCTCTCATTGATACGAGAGATGTACTCAAAGTTTGGTAGGTTGCGGAAGTATCTAGACATTTTAGAATCCTATTACGTTGTCGTTATCACCATCTAACTCTGTGTAATCCATATCTACAATTGGATCGAGTTCTGTGAATGACATACTTATATCATAAGCAGTCATAGATGAGTTGGGCAAGGTCATGTAAGTATTATCAGGTACATAGTTCACAGTGAAACTCGTAAGAGCACACTTCTTTATGACATTGATAAACGTATGCTGCCTTCCTTGCTTGTTATAAAATCTAGGTTGGAATACATTAGGAGAACTAAGGAATAGATTTGTTTGAGTTTCTTTTACTGACATTCCTTGTTTAAAAAATCTAATGATACTTCTAACCATTCTTGATTCTAAATCACTTCTTGGTGTGAGTCTGAAACTATATTGAAACTGACGTAAGGTAGGACCATTAAAGATGAGTTCCAAGTTTGGATTTAACATCTGTCCGTTGAACCTTCCTAATATTTCATTAGGTCTTTTATTAATTCCTGGTAGACCACCTAGAAGAAAGGCTTGAATTGCTTGTTTTCCTCCTTGTGTGTTATTACCGAGAGCATTTAAACCATTTTCTACTTCTGATTGAATTGCTCCAAAGAAATTACCTGAATTCATAATTCTAGCACCAGCCTGCAACCCACCCATTTGTAGATCATTAAACTCACTCTGATTCCAACTACAAGCATTAGTGTCTGCTAATTGATTGGGTATAGGAAGAGTAACAGATCCTATTGATGTTTTGTGTCTTCTGTCTGCTCTTCTTTCTCTTCCACTCACAGCACCTATTGCTGACAAAGGCTCATATGCATACTGTCTGATTGTTACATAATCAATCCCATCTAAAGTAAGAGGATATTTTAAATTACCATATCGTTTCCTAGCTACTGGTATTTGTCGTCGTGGTATTGCAGGTTGAGGTTTTTCTTGTAACCCTTGACTTGCTTTATCTGCACTATTTCCTGCTGATGATCCACCTGGATTCTCAAAAAGGTTTAATCCATCTGCATACTTATCTAATTTTTTTCTTAGTTCTGGATCTCCTAATTCTAGATTTGCTGATTGTCCGAATGCTTGTTTGACAGTTAGTTGATCTGTTGCTCCCAACCATGTACCATCTGATTTAAAAAAGTTACCAGTATCTAAATTTTGAGTGTACTCTGCACCTAGTGAGTCTGTAAATTTAGCGGCGACAGCAAGAGATTCAGGATCCCAACTAAAGGTTCCTGGTTTTCCTCCTACTAATACTTTGTTAGATACTGTTGACACTATTCTTCTTTTTAGTTATTTAGAACAAAATTTTGATAAGGTATTGTCTTTAACTCATCAATCTCTGATGGGTTCACATAATACAATTGTCCTACCACTTCCATAAAGGTGTAGTTTCTCATTCTATTCCAATGAAAGTTGTATCCTTTGAATCCATTCGGCATGTATTCAGTTACAGCAACCAAAGGATTAGTATCGTATGTAATGTTAGGAGTCTTTGCTTTGTAGATAAAAGTATAATAACTTCCTAAGTCAGGAACTGGTGTTACTCCATCTGATAATCTATCAATGATATCCACCATTAGATCATCAGCATCCTCCATACCAGTAAGGTTCTTCACCATACCTGATAGTCTATTCTCATAGGGTTCGTTTAATACCAAGTTCTTTTTCCGTAACGACTTTAAAAGTTAATTGTCTCATCTCACAGAATGATCTAGCAGCTTTCCATTTTGCTTGATTCTTTGCATACTCTGCCACTTCACGTATGAAGGTTCGTTTTTGTTTCTTCCCTTTCGTGGGAGGAACACATTGCTTCATTGGTTTAACTTCAATTACATATTTTTTAATCCTACCATCACTTTCTTTGATCTTCATGTAGAAGTCTGGATAGTAACGGTGAGCTCTATTGTCTAGAGGAGATATGTATGGTATGAAGAATTCTTCACTACCCCATTCAAGTATATTTGCATTACGATCACACCATTTCATAAACTTTAGTTCCCAAAGGGATCTATAAATTATGTTTCTTGAATCACCTTTGTACTTATTTGATTGAGTTGGGGTAAACTTACCTTTATATGACATACATAGTATAGGGAAACACCATATGGTATTTAGATGGCTGGGAACATACCAGGTACTCGATACAGTACAAGTAAATTTTTAAATAGGTTTGGTAATCTGGCACAGAGTAGTCAGTACAGGTCTCATATTGCATTTAATCAAAATATTTTTAATGCGTTGGTAGCAAATAGAGTCCCTCGTTTCTTACTAAGTGAAGCAGGTATGCTTTGTAAAGCAACCTCTCTTCCTGGTTCTCAGATATCAACACATGATGTGAGAGATTTCTATGGTGTTGTGCAGAAGAGTGCATACATGCGTCAATTTGATAATACTATTGACCTAACATTCTATGTTGATTCTAATTATCAGATCATGTATATGTTTGAGGCATGGATGGAATATATCATGCCGTTGGTAGGAAATAATCCAAAGGCATCTACATCAAGTTTTGTTGCCAACTATCCAGATAATTATAAGTGTGATCTATATCTTTACAAGTTTAATAAAGACACTGATGCTCCTTGGAGAGTGGTTAATCCTTTGACACCTAAAGGGTCAATCGTCTATTCATTTATTAATGTTTTCCCACAGAATATATCATCAGCTGACGTATCATATGATCCATCACAGAACCTTGAGTTTACTGTGACATTTTCTTATGAAAGATATGTTACAAACAAAACTGGAATTAGAAATCCAGGTAATCTAGGACAGGATAGTTTTGCTGGTCGATCACAACCATTGAAAGATACTTCTAGAGATAATCCTTCTAATCCTTTAACTCATCAAGATGGATCTCAATCTCCTATAGAAGATGATTCTCAACAACTTACAAATGAAATAGGAAGCAAACGATATCCTATAGACACCACACAAAATACTAATTCAACTATTAACAAGGAGACTGCTGAACCTGGTACATCTGATCAAGCAACTAGGGGTAACATAAACATTGACGGAGCAGTGGGTGACTTTCCTTCTGCAAATAATTCAGATGGACAAACTAGTGGTGATGGTGTCCTTCAAAGATTTAAGAGAGGAGGTAGTAACACCATTGCATAAAGTCTCTAAATAAACACACATAATATTATATTTTGTTATGCCATTACCAAAGATTAGTACGCCAAGTTATGAACTTGAGTTGCCATCTACAGGAGAAACGATAACCTACAGACCTTTCTTAGTAAGAGAAGAGAAACTTCTTGTACTTGCTATGGAGAGTGAGAATCAAAAGGATATATCTAGAGCAATTAAAGAAGTTTTGAAGGCTTGCATCAAGTCTAATATCAAAGTAGACACACTTCCTACATTTGATATTGAGTATCTTTTCCTTAACATCAGAGGTAAGTCTGTTGGAGAGGAGATAGAAGTGACTATTACATGTCCAGACGATGGAAAGACTGAGGTTGATATAGTTATTCCTATTGATGAGATACAAGTTCAGAAATCTAAGAAGCACAAGGATACTATTACGCTTGATGATACTCTTAGTATGAAGATGAAGTATCCTTCATTGGAGCAATTCATTCAGACTAATTTTGATGTGAGTGGATCTAAAGGTTCTCAACTAGAACAATCTTTTGATCTCATTTCTCAATGTATCGATACTATATACAGTGATGAAGAAGCATGGCCTGCTGCAGAGTCTAGTAAGAAAGAACTCAGTGAGTTTCTTGAGCAGTTAAATACTACTCAGTTCCAAGACATTGAGAACTTCTTTGAGACTATGCCTAAACTATCTTATGATGTTAAGGTTACCAATCCTAAGACCAAGAAGAAGAGTACTGTTACTCTGGAGGGATTAGCGTCTTTTTTCGGGTAGCGATGTCTCATATGAGTCTTGAGGCATACTTTAGGATTAATTTTTCCTTGATGCAGTACCATAAATATAGCTTGACGGAGATAGAAAACATGATCCCTTGGGAACGTGATGTCTACGTTGACCTCCTCAAACAACACATAGAGGAAGAGAAGGAAAGGCAAAAACAGGATGGCAATTAACGCTAACAACTTTTTTAATCTTGAAGAGGAGGCTAGGACTCAGGGGACTTTGGGTGGCGTAAAGTTGACACCTGAACAAAGGAAAGAAGCATTCAGAAAGCAGGGTAAGATAGAATTTAAGACATTTGTTCAGAAGGTTTTAAATAAAAAAGAACCTATGAAACCTGTTGCACCTAAGGCATTGGGTGGTGGTGCAACAAAAGCATTACCTTCTTTTAGAGGAATGCTAGGTGCAGCACCAGAAGCACCACCAGAAAAAAGTGAAGTAGCAGAGAGAATAGCAAAAGCTTTTGATAGTAGACTGGATGATTTACTAAAAAATATTAGAGAGGATGTAGGTGGTATTCTTGCTGTGGTGGAGAAGCAAACTGATATAGATGAAGAGGAGGCAGTAAAAGAAAAACAAGAGAGTGAGAAAACAAAACGTCAGGAGAAGGAAAAGAAAACAGAGAGTGCTGATAAGAAACCAAAGACACCAGGTTTTATTAAAACATTAACCAAACCTGTCATGGGTTTATGGGAAAGCATTGTTAAAGGTTTTACAAACTTGTTGTTGGGTTGGGGTATCACAAAATTCTTAACTTGGTTTGGTAATCCTAAGAATAAAGAAAATGTAGAAGCATTTAAAGAGTTTATAGTGAATTCTGTACCTGTTATACTCAAAGGTATACTTGCAATCATTGGTCTTGGTATAGGATTAGA
>CEUO01085661.1_pt1 | contig 11424 bp, 28 predicted proteins | sample 531391 | NCBI WGS metagenome assembly CEUO01 (sample SAMEA2622799, study PRJEB7988) | marine metagenome | isolation source: saline water (ENVO:00002010), including
CTCGTAGAAGTCGAATATGATGAGGGTGGAAACCCCATGTATTACGAACCAAAAGGCGACGAAAGAAGCCCAGAGAAAGCCGAGGTATTAGTCCAAGGCTACGGTGGCTTGAGGATTGACCAGATTAGGAGACGACTTCAGGAGATGCGAAAAGAAATTGCGGAGGACGAGACTTTGGCTACTCTCCATTTCTATCTTCGAAGGGGCGTCATGGAGGCTTTTGTGAAAACCTTAGCTGCCCATAATGCTTTGGGACCACCAACTGAGTGAGGTGCAGCCATGAAGGACTTCGAAACATTTTGGAATGACTTTGTAACTTTGCACGAGGCGGCAGAACCAACCCCTTTCAAGAGTGCGGCTCAAAAGAGATACAAGAAGCTACGCCGAAAAAACGACATCTACACGACCCAAGGTGGTATTAAAAATAAGAAGTCGGGACCACCCTTCACGGGCAAGGTCAAGAGGTTTGGCACAGACAGGTTACGATTCGAAGAAGGTGCAGACCCCGATAGCGTCGATCTGTCCAGCTTTGTGGTTCACGAAACCCTCGACCGAAAAGTCTGGAACTCCGACGACAAAATAGACCCAGCAATCCGTGATCGACTTTTACAAATTGCCCAAGACTTCTACGAGAAGCTGGGAGTTAAAGCCGAGATAAAAGACATCACGCTGACAGGCTCGCTGGCAAATTATAATTGGTCGAAGTTCTCCGACCTTGACGTTCACATCATCTTGGATTATCAGGACGTTGACGAGAATGAAGAATTGGTCCGAGACTTGTTCATGCAAACCAAGTCTAACTGGAACAGGCAGCACGACATCAAGGTGAAGGGTTACGACGTGGAACTTTACGTCCAAGACGTAAACGATGCTCACTTTTCAAGTGGTGTTTATTCCTTGCTTAACGACGACTGGGTGGTCAAACCTCGACGCGAAGACAAAGAGATTGACCGAGAAGCAGTCAAGCAGAAAGCAGCTTCGACGATGGATATGATCGACGACGTGCAGAAGTTGTTTGACGAGGGCGATTACGATGGCGCGATGGAGTATGGCGAGAAGGTGAGGGAGAAGATAAAAAGATTCCGATCCAGTGGCTTAGAGCGCGAAGGCGAATACTCCTTCGAAAACTTAGCTTTCAAGGTTCTCCGACGAAATGATTATCTTGAGCGTTTGTCGAAACTCCGCATTGACTCTTATGATTCGCAGATGTCAATGGCACACCAATAGTTCTTGACAATTCGTTGACACCCACGGGCTTGACAGGTGGCAATACCCATGATACATTGTGTGTGTAAGCGGGAGGTTTTGTTCACAAATCGGTGGTGGGAGATTCTGGGTTAAAGTCCCAGACGGACGGTTACCAACGGACTACGCCAAGTGAAAGGGGTTGATCGCCTTAGTAGCACGGGATAACGTAGGGGTTCAACTGAGATAGAGTTCCACGAAGCATTAAACGCAGATGCGCCCACCATCGTTTTATGGACACAACCTTCTCTTGACACTTCCTTGACACAATCACTCTTGACAGGGGAACACGCATGGGCTACATTATGTATGAAAGCGGAGGGAACTATGTCAACACCGTATCTTAGGCGCGACCAAATAAAGGCTGGAACGCTCTTGCGCTCCAAGGAGGATGGTTCCCTCTCTATGATTCTTGGTAATCCCAATGAGTTTGGGTATGCGGGATATGTTCTCGCGTATGACTTCAAGAAGGGAGAGCGTGTCCAGTTGAACATGGGCTACATCCACGCGGAGATTGTCGGGAGTGGAACATGACACAGAAGGTATGGCAACACGGAAGTTGGGCAAAGACTGGTGACCTTGTTCGGCAGTTGCCGAAAGGTGGTCCCATGACAGGACCACGCGAACATGCGCTGGTTACAGCAATTGACACCAAGAAGTTTGCGGGTCCACTGGTGAACACTACGCAGTGGGGATGGATTAAGGCTTGCTACGTTGAGGTTTACAAGCCAGACTTTGATTATGACAGCGAGGTGAAGAATGGATGAGTACGGCAGAGACGAGCAGATTAAAGACGCGATTGGATGTATTTTGATGATGCCTCTGGGCTATGCTCTATTGGTGTTGATGCTGTGCATGTGAGATTGAACGAAGGCTATAAGCCCCGCGCTCCTCAAGTCGGAGACTTGGTGAAGTGTTTGGGGGGTCAACCGAATATTGGAGTGGAGTTTGAGGAGAAAGGCTACGGAGTGGTCTTGGACAAAAGTGGTTTGAATATTAAAGTTCTCTGGTTCAGCAGAGGGGTCGCTCTCTGGGCTACGAGAACGTCAGTAGCAATTAAAAACAGGAGTGTAAAATGCAAGTAGGAGATATGGTAACTTTATCGGCAGCGGCACAGAAACGGGACACAATGTATCCGTGGAGCGAGACTGCTCGCCGCCATAGCTTTGGCAAGCCTAAGCCGGTGGGCATTGTGGTCGAGATTAAACCTATGCACAAAATTGGCTTTAACTCAAGTGAGAAGGATGCTTATGTCATCAAATGGATTACGCCCGACCCACCCAAGAGTCGAGACTATCAGTTCGGCTACTACGCCAAACAATACCCAAACCAGTTCTGGCGCACGGACTTGAAGTTTGTGAGCAAGCGCAAGCGGAGCAAGAAGTAATTTGTAACTTTTGCCAGAGTGGTGGAATCGGTATACACATCAGACTTAAAATCTGACGCCTTTAGGCTTACGGGTTCGAATCCCGTCTCTGGTATTTCTTCTCCTTGACATTCTCTTGACAACTTAGGACTGGACAAATTCTTAAAACGTGATACATTGTTATTGTAATCAACGAGAGGTGAAAACATGGGTTATCGTTCTGACGTAATTTTGGCTGTTGACAAGAAACTTATGGGCAAGTTCATGGCTCATATCAGTCAGGAGGGTGGCACAAAGAATCTCTGCTTCGCTGAAGCTGACGAGGTGATTGAGAACTATCAAGAGAGCGGGAACTTTCTTTTCCGCTGGTGCAGCATCAAGTGGTACGAGGGATACCCAGAGATTGACTGCCTCAACGACTTCATGGACGAGTGTGATGGCATGGAGGTGGAGTCAGTCACAGTGCCCAGTCCGGCAGGGGGTGGGGATTATACGAGAACCGTCATGGGCGACGAGTATTATCGCTTTGTTCGCGTCGGAGAAGATTCAGAAGACATCGTAACCAGAGGCGACGGTTTTGAAATTTACACACGGACGGAAATCGACTACTAAGGGGGGAGCATGGTAAAGCTCAATAGAAAAATTCAGTGTGCGGATGGCTTTGAGATGTCGGTGCAGGCAAATGAGGGGGCGTACTGCACTCCTCGCGTGGATGGTGCCGACGCTTACACTCACGCGGAGGTAGGGTATCCCAGCTTAGTCGAGGAACTCTTGTTACCCTACGCAGAAGACCCAGACAAGCCTTGTATGACTGTCTATGGTTGGGTTCCAGCCCATGTTATTACAATTATTTGTGCCAAACACAGAGGCATTGTCAGCGGCGAACTACCCGTGGGTATTCCCTACTTGCGTTCTGGAAGTGAGGAACTACATGAAAGTCGGTGACTTAGTAAAGTTTAGCGGGTATACTACGAAAGGCGTTCGGCTGGGCGTTGTCACCAGCATGAGGCTGATGAATCCAGATGATACGCGAGACTACTTGTGCAGGGTGTCTGGCTTTGATTACGAGATATGGGACCATGAGTTAGAGGTGGTGACTGTATGAAGCAAATTCTACGGGCTAAGGTGCCTCTAAATATAGTCACGGGCTATTCATCTTTGCGCTATCCTCGCGGGTCAGACATCATGGTTGCCAAAGGCGACTTCGTAGATGAAGAAGGGTGGCACCTACGCCGAGGAGACAAGGAGCACTTGGTTCCCCGTTCCAATTTTCAAATTCTAACTGTTCACACCACCACCATCAAGGTTGAAACTCTGGTGGACGAGGATGGAAAGTTTGTCGAGACGAGAGAGGAGGTGAGGCGTGGTTAGTATTAGAGAAGAGTTGGCAGCACTCAATCCACAGGCATTATTGGCAGATGGTCTTGACGATGCACTTATCGGTTGGGGCTTACAGGCTACGAAGATGCCGGTGGCAATTTATAACTATGACAAGTGCGTGGAAATATTCATGAGGGATAACGACTGGGACTACGAAGGGACTATCGAGTGGATGGAGTATAACGTGGTGAGCGCATGGCACGGCGAGCACACCCCTATTTTTATGCGGCAGTTCGATGAGTAACTGGAAGAGGGTATATTATGAGTCAGATGAAGACGGGCTTCTCCTGATGCCGTATGGCAAGTTTAAGCGGTGTACTAACTGTGGGAAGTCACTTTCCCGTTGGCGCGAGGAAAAAGACCCAGAGTATATTCTTTACCACGGGTATTGCTCTCGCAATTGTGCAGGCGAACATGGCTATGGAAATTATGTTATTTGAGGTGAGAGATGGCAATTTGTAAACTTTGCTACGAGGACTACAACGACAAACGTCTTGCGCTGGGGTTCTATACCTGCCTTGACTGCGGCGACAGAGCAGCACACCGAGAAGCAAACAGGCGGCGCAAGTGCGTGGCTCCCGCCTATAACAAAGGAGCATACCAGTACGTCGGAGACTTATCCGACGCTTTCAACGCTGGAAAGTAAGTTAGTAACGGGCTTTTAGCTCAGTTGGTCAGAGCACCCGTCTCATACACGGAATGTCCTCGGTTCGAGTCCGAGAAAGCCCACTTTTTAATTCAACAATCAGAGAGAGGTGTCTAATGCACATTGGTAATATGGTTCAAAAACGTGGTTCTAAGGGAACTCTTGGCTACATCGCAAGTCGCGCTCCGATTCATTCCTGCTGGACTGTTCGGTGGACGAAGGGCGATATGAGGGGAACAACCTCGATTGTCCAAGAGAGGCAACTGGTCGTTGCGAAAAAACCTTCCGTTTGACATTCTCTTGACAATTTATTGCTGGACAAACGCGATTAGGTATGCTACATTATAGGGGTAAGAAGGAGAAAGAACATGACGAAAGCTACAACAATCCACTTGAAGAACACTCACTATGTTCTTTATCCCAATGGCAAGAAAGAGCGATGTCACAACCGTGGCACTGCGAACTTCCTCGCCAACAAGTTCAACACTAAGACACGCGAGGTGAAGAATGGCGTATCTAAATAAGCACGACATCGTGCTCATCAAGCATGGCAGCGAATCTATCCAAGCACGGGTGGTTGACATTCGGTGGCGCAGGTTTCGTAAGAGCGCAAGGGATATGGCTCGTAACCCGAATGGCAAGGCGTGGAAGTCTGTGCCCTATGCGGTCTGCGAAACATTCATCGGAGCACCCACTGGGACAGAGTTTATTATTGCTGGCTACAAGCTGAAGAACATCGAAAAGAACGGTGACAAGATGCTTGTTCTTCACGACAAGTACATCGCAGAGTTTGATGGAGGCTGGGTCGAGACACTATTGTCCGAAAGTCATGAGAAGAGGGCGCAATAATGAACCCCAACGACGGATTTGAATACTATACCGAAGAAGAGTTAGAGGATTTTTTCTTTCCAGAAACCTATCCCGATGGCTATCCCGATGAACTTATCCCGCCACACGCCTTTACGGACGATGGAGGACAGAATGTTGAGTGTTAATTTGGACCAGAACTTTGAAGAAGAACTTGCTCACTATGCTTACATGGCAAGCGTGCTGACCGAGTGGATTAGTAACGAGAAGTTGGGCAATCGCTTGTCTGCTATCGACGTTCTTATCTGGTGGGCGATGAGTGCGCCTGCCGAGGCTTAATTTGTAACTTTGAATTGGAGGCGATGACATGAAAGTCAAAGCAGTAAACAAGAAAGTTGAAAAGGCTCTTGGAGTGAAGGTCAATCATCCACCAGACCGCTACAGTCACTACTGGGTTGAGTATGACGACCGCATCCTGTCATGGAGTGCGAATGGTATCGGAGGAGAAGAAGCTGAAGCAACGGGGTATCATATCCGTCGCATTGACGACGAGAGCGACCCGCATACTGACTACTTTGCTGGGTACTTCGTGGACAACCCCACGCAGATGATTCATTCAGTCAAGCCACCTCCCCCCAAATTCAAGGTTGGCACCCTTGTGCGCTTCAAGAACAACAAGCGTAGCCAGCGGTGGGGTGTCGAGGGCAAATTGGGTATCGTTATAGCGGCAGACGGGGGTGGCATGTGTAGTGTGCGTCTCAACGACGGCACGGGCGCTCCGCTGAACGGGCTGAACTCTTACTATGAGCGAGACATGGAGATTGCCAAGATTTGTAATATGCCGAAGTATAGAGAGAAAATGTACCGTATTGTAAGAATGTTCGAAAACGATTGGTGTGAGAATCGAATAATTAAGCGTGGTCTAACGCTGGAAGAGGCGCAAGCACATTGTCGTGACCCAGAAACATCATCAAGCACGGCGACCTCGCGGAAAGCAGTCGCAAGGACTGAACACATGGGTCGATGGTTTGATGGCTACGAATCAGAATAAGACCAATAACTTATGCGGGTTTCCCGCTGCCGCACAGCAGTCAGGTAGGGAACCGTCAGGGAAAGGGTGTGCGACCCAGACCTGTCAGGAGAGGGTTCGAATCCCAAAACCGCAACCTTTTAATTTGTAACTTTTCACTGGGAGCATGACATGGCAGAACCACAAGAACTTACTGTTTGTATCGCTGTCTATCAACACAAGCATGGCGAAGAACTGTCCGTCTTTCGGACACTTGAAGGGGCTAAGTCCCATCTTCGCGAGATTGCCAAGGAATTCTATGAAGGCTGGAGCCACGACGCACCGCATATCGGTGACACGGAGGCGTGGGACAAGATTGTGGAGAATTGGCATGTGATGGCAGGCTGGACCGAGTTTATGAAAATCGAAGCGAGAACCCTACAAGACTAACAAAGGAGAATCCAATGACCAGAAAGCACTTCAAGAGAACAGCACAGATTATTTCTAAGATTCAAGACCCGCAGGTTCGACGAGCCACGGCACTTTCTTTTGCCGTCTGGTTCAAGGAAGAGAACCCAAGGTTCAAGACGCAGACCTTCATGGAAGCGTGCGAGCCTTAACAAGTCTCTTACAATTTGTCCCTTGACAGGGACACAAAACGTGATACATTAGAGGGGAAGGGGGCACGGACCATGAAGCATTTTGTCGTCAACCCAGACCGGAGCATGTCTTTTGGTGATATGGAATGTATCTTTGGTCCCTTGGATGGGACAGAAGATATTGTATCAGTAGACAGTGACGACCTCGCGGTGATGGCAGCAGAAGCAGGGGTGTTCAAGTCACGGGGGGAAGCGAGAAGGAATGGCTTGAGTGGTCCGTGCCCCAACGGGCTATGGCAATTTGGAACCAAGAAGAAGAGATTCTGGGTCTGGAACCCTAAGTCGCCCACCGGAAAGGTCACAGTCAATCTTAATTTTGACAAGACAAAACGGTGGTTCGGAGAGTAAAGGGTTGTTAGCTCAGTTGGTAGAGCACCGGACTTTTAATCCGATGGTCATAGGTTCGAATCCTATACAACCCACCACTTTTAATTTGTAACTTTCAACAACCGGAGGCAACATGGAAAACATGGAAGAAACAATCGAGAGAATCACATCTGTGTGCGACAGAATCCAACAGGAGATAGGCAAGCGAATTGCAGAGGTTGTAGAGCATGACCTTGAGGGTCTTACGGAGTCGATGGCGAGGATGCCGCTTTGGACGGAGAAGTGCTTTGATTCCGAGACAGCGGCACTCATTGGCGTATGGGACCGCTTAAACTCCACAGTAGGTGACTTGTTGATGCTCGACAACGAGGACGATGACTGGGAGGGCGACGAGGACCAGATGTCTTTGGCTGAAGATGACTTCTTTCAAGCGGGTGTCGATGCAAGAGAGGCTACGAAGGAAAGGGCACGCGCAACGTGGAAGGGTCAACAGAAGGTCATCCAGTTGGACCCATACTCACACCCAGATGAGGAAGCTAATATTTGAGGTATAGTCGGGGCGAGGATAACTAATAAAGGAGGCGTTCAAGTTCACAGATGAACGCGAGGGTGTTTAGTTCTGCTAATAGGTGTAGACCACATACCCAGAGCCATTATGGTAGTTGAAAGGTGAATAGCGAGTGGTAGCGCGGCGAAGACAGCGACCCCTCGCCCCGATTCTTTTTTGTGTTGACATTCTCTTGACAACTTAGGACTTGCAATCTGGTGCAGGACCGGCTATATTGTATATGTAACGCGGGAGGTAACACATGGCACGCACGACACTGGGCGACAGACTGACTGCTCTTTCTAAGGACGGAAACCTATCTCAACGCGACCGTGAGTTCGCGGCAAGCCTTCTGAAGAGTTATCTTCGTAAGAACACGTTGAGCGCAGGTCGTCGCCCTTGGGTTGACAAGCTGGAGGCTCGCGCTGCTGAAGCCGCAAAGACCCCCAAGGGTGAGGCACCCATCGAATTTGTAACTCTCCGAGAGGCAATCCTCGCTGCCGAGGGTGATGGCACTTGGGCGTTTCGTTTTGTAACTTCCATCATCGAGCAGGTGCAGCGAGGAGGCACGCTTTCTGAACGTCAGCAATACCATCTCGACAAGATACAGGCAGACTACACCGACAATTGGGACCAAGAGTACCGCACCACCTATCGTGAGGGTGCGTTGGTGCTCGCTGGGTTCTATCGTCGTGGGAGCCTCCCATACTGGAAGGATATGGTGGCAAGCATCCTCGACAACGAGAGTTATGTGCCCCGCAAGACCTCCTTTATGAAGTTGTGGAACAACCGATATGCCAAGCGTGTCATCGAGCAGTCCTCTGTCGAGCCTTCGTTTGCAGTTCGCGACGGTGTTCAGCTTCGCAAGAACCAGACCACTCGGACAAAGTATTGGAAGTACATTGGAAAGAAGGCATTTATCCTCTCTGATGAGGGCATCATCGAGGCAGTCAAGGGTGGGCGCGGCTATACTGTCCTGTTCGCTGGCGACCCTCGCCCCATCGTCATTGAAGAACGCTACTTGATGAGGGCACGATGATGAAAGTCGGTGACTTGGTAAGGTGCCCGCCCGTCAACAGCAAGTGGGACGCAGAGAGAGAGTGGGGCGTCTTCGTTGGGCACGAGAAAAGCATCTTTGACGATGGCACCAACACCCACAGTTATGTTTGGGCGAAGGGCAAGAAGTTAGTATTCCTCACCAGAGAGTTGGAGGTAGTCAATGAAAGTAGGTGACTTAGTAAATTGTCCAGCGGTTGTGAGTGAGTCTCCAGCCAATCTTGATACGCCAGCGTATCTTGGCGTCGTCATCGCGGTAGGTGATGCACTTGCGGAAGTGGCTGGGGGGCACGACATTGACGGAATTGTAAATTGGCAGGGCAAGCAGGGTCAGACCCTTTGGGACATAGAAAAATTGATGGTGGTGGGTGCAAGATGATTGAGGTTGGGACATTAGTAAAGTTCAGTGCTCCAGACTTCTTCGCAGCGAGTCGCAAAGACTACCCCTCTTTTGGCGTCGTCATCAAGCGGCACGTCCATTCCGACAAGGAGCGCAAGATGTTGGACCGCTTCACGGTGGACGGGAGGGAGTTGAAGGTTTGGGAAGTCCACTGGATTAACGGGAGGACAACGAACGAGCATGAGTGCTATCTGAAGGAGGTTAGCCATGACAATTTGTAACTTTGAGGTTGGCGACTTGGTGCGTTGCAATTTGACCAAGGACATCGGGGTTGTCCAGAAGGTAGACAAAGAATATTATGGTGCGAGGCAGGCTTTCAAAGTCTACGGGGCAAAGAGAGGGCAGGCAATCCACGGGGGCATGGTGAACGGCATCGGAGCCACAGAGCATGGTATCAGAGACAGGCTCCTCGTTCAGTGGACGACTGATTATACGAAAAGGCGAGTTCCAGACTGTGAAATGAAGCATTACGTTGAATCGAGGGATGTAAAGAATGTCAAAGAGATGTAAAGACAGGTGCCACTTCCTTGACTTCTCTCCATATCGTGATACATTGTATATGTAAGCGAAAGAACTTTGTAACTCTGCCCACTTGGAGGCTCATATGTCATGGAACGGAACCGTCACTTGTTCACACTGTTGGGAACGAGGACACAACAAGCGGGGTTGCCCCAAGCTGAAGGCTGAGATTGCAGAGCGTCGGGAGGAGAATCCAGAAGACTGGCGCGTTCGGATGTACGACCAGCGTCGTGAGGCTACTTCTCGCAAGGGTGAGAAGCGGAATTGCACCTACTGTGGCGAGCAGGGACACAACCGGCGAACCTGCGCCATTCTGAAGACGCACGTCGCTGCGCTCCAGAAGGCAGGCGTCGAGTGGCGTCGGAATGTCGTCTCCGCGCTGGAGAGTGCGTCACTGGGTGTCGGCTCCATCATCGTCGAAGAACGCTGGTCGAGCAAGACTCGCTACCTCGTCACTGGTATTGGGTGGGAGGGTGCGACCTATCTTTCTAAGGGTCGAGCGTTTCTGCGGGTGCGTGACCTCGCCCAACTTACAACCGGCGAGCGTGGTTGCAACCTGCCAGTGATGGCAGGGCTTGGGGGCAGCGCCTACTTCAACGAGAACCTGACCATCCTCGCGGCGAAAGGCGACATCTCGGTTCCCGCAGGCTGGGTTGAAGAGGGCATGACCGTGAAAGATGCGAAGGAAGAATTGAGAGAGCGTGAGTCTTGGATGTTCGAACGGCGCTTCCCAGAGGCAGCATCCCATTTGTAAACTGTGTGTCAAGGGTCCGATTCGGTCCTTGACTTCTTCCCCAGACGTGATACATTGTATATGTAAGCGGGAGATGTTCTCCCATTCTTCCTGACCCCTCCACGGAGTTTTCATCATGGCAACAATCGACTTCAAGACCTTCACTTCCATCGCTCCCCACGTCCTCGCGCAGAAGCTCCCCGTGATGCTTCGCGGTCGTCACGGTGTGGGCAAGTCCGAGGTGGTCTACCAGACCGCTCGCGACCTCGACCTCCCCGTCGTGGAGCGTCGTGCTTCACAGATGACCGAGGGTGACCTCATCGGTATGCCCGATGCTGACTCCACGATGACGGAGCAGGGCAATAAAGTAACTTCTTGGAACGCCCCTGACTGGCTCATCCAAGCGTGCGAGAACCCCGTCGTCCTCTTCTTGGACGAGGTGGACCGTGCGACTCCAGAGGTGCGTCAGGGCATCATGGAATTGACCGACTCCCGTAAGATTTACGGTCGTCATCTTCATCCTCAAACCCTGATTATCGCTGCTGTCAACGGTGGCGAGGAGTGCGGGTCGCAGTATCAGGTTGGCGAGTTGGACCCTGCCGAACTTGACCGCTGGTGGGTTGTCGATGTCGAGCCTACCGTCGAGGACTGGCTCGCATGGGCGAAGGACAACGTGGACTCCTTCGTCTGGGACTTCATCAACGGCAACCGTGGGCACTTGGAGCACACT
>CEUO01027321.1_pt1 | contig 11416 bp, 10 predicted proteins | sample 531391 | NCBI WGS metagenome assembly CEUO01 (sample SAMEA2622799, study PRJEB7988) | marine metagenome | isolation source: saline water (ENVO:00002010), including
CAATCAGATTTAATTCAGGCAAGAATAAACGACAATATGTACGCGCTTGAACTCGGACGTTTGAAAACATGCGGCGATCTTTTATCTAAGGGGTATAACTGGAAAAAAGGAACAAAGTACTATAAATTATGCGAAGATGTCGAATTAACAAATCCAAGCAATACGTTAATTAATCATCAACATTCTTTGAAAGAAGTTTCTGTTTCTTCAAACGAGAAGAAGAACTGAATTTAGTTCCTGACTTTTTGCCAATTAGTTTTTTTGCGCGATTTATTATCTGTTTAAATATTGGTTTTAGCAGTCTTGTCAAAAAAGGCGTAGCAGTTGCGGCGGATGTTGCGACAATAGTTACCACTAAAGTCGTTGCTACTACGGAAGACGAGGGAAGGTTTCTATCGACAAAATTAGTTTTACCCCATAATTCCACACATTTTCCATTTATTACTTCAAAGCCGACAACTTTTTCTTGCGCCTCTGCGTTTCTTAGATCATTTAATCTGAATCGTTGGTTTTTCGCAGGGCAATCAATTTCTTTTTCTTCAATAACGTTATTATCATTATTTTCTTTTGTTTTTGGAATTTCTGGCGTTTTTATATCTGGTATTTCTGGCGCTTCTGTTTTGGTGTTTTGTTTGGGTGTAATTATTTTTGCAGAAGGCGAATAATCAGGGGCAAAATAAAATGGTGCGGTGTGATCACATAAGGCAACATTTCCATCGGGGTCGTTATTAAAATGATCTTTACCACCTGTTAGAGAATCGCGTACAACAGCGCAAGGCGCATCAATAACAGGAACGCCCATATCAATAGAAACAGGCGTATCAAGGACGATAGGCGGTTCAATATGGATAGGTTCTGGAATATGTATGTTGGGAATATTAATTTCTGGTATTTCCAAAATTAAAATGGAATTACGTTGCCTGTTGTTTTTGGTATTTTGGGAACTTCTGGTAAGGGTATTTTATCAATAACTTGTTGAATCATTTTTTCTTTGAAATCATCACTTGTTACCATCATGTAACCATAGACGCCCGCGCCTAACATTGACGCGCTGATTATAAAACTTAAAATAGATAATATTTGAGAAATCCTTGCCATGAGATCAGCCCTACTTCGTGCGTTAGTACCTTGTACAATTATAACCTTTTGTGGAATATGTGCATTGGCGCCTTTATATCTGACTCTTGGGGTTATGACAAAACAAATGAACGAGAAAATTAATTAACTTTTTCTTTTATCTCTTCTTTTTCAAAATTTTCAAGTTCAGCAATTCTTTCTTGACAAGAAAAAATCTTCATTTTAATAGAATCACGAGCAGTTACTAGCTCTTGAATTTTTTGTTGAATTTTGTTGCCTTCATCAATTGCAACTGTCATGTCTAGTTTGATCTGATCTATTCGTGTTAGTTTTTTTGACATTATTCAGATGGTTTGTCTGCTATCAGTTTAGCCTTCCACGCAGCTTTGACATCATCAGTCCACGCAGCGTTACATATTGCAGATACTTCGGCTGGCTGTGCTGATAAATCAGTATCTACTAGGTTATCAGAATCATCTAACGTACCAGCTTGCAGTACATATCTTTCAAAAGATCTTGTTAATTCGTTGCCATCTTTTTTAATGACTGTTGCCTTTCTTATTTGCACCGCTTTATAAATGCCCACGACCTCTATCTTGTCGTATTCGATTGACTCTGTAAGTGCCATTAGGATTAATCTCCGATTAAAACAGGTTTAGGCTTAGTTTAGAGACATAGCTCGGTCTATGAAGTGAAATAATGTCCATGTAGGTCAAATCGACCTGCCGCTTGTGCTAGATTAGTACCTAAAAAGTTATTACCATCAGTTTTAAAAAATTGGAGATGGGATGAACCGGGACTTTGAAATATTGTTGGTAAATCTGCAGTATCGGAAAAATATCCAGTTGTGAAACCATAAGAAGCACCACCTGCTGTTGCAAAACTGCTAAAATTTCCAGACGTAAATGGTAAATTGTTTATTTGTAAACTACCACTTTTAAGAGTTCCAGATGATACTTGTAATTTAATTATAAAATGAACAACATGACCGACTTTTCTATATACACCAACTTGTGATGAATAACTTACCCCACTATCATAACAAGCACTTGAAGCAGAACCAGAGTTAAATTCTGGACTGAAAGTTCCCTCTTCATAATCGTCAAAAAGCTCACTTGTTCCTGTTCCAGAGGTAGCACTAAAGTCAATACCTTTACCAGAAGTTCCAATTACGAGGTTTCCAGTATGTATAGTTACATTACCACCTGAAGCCTCTGTGTCTATTGATAATCTATCAACACGCGAACCTCCAGAAAATTGATCTATCCTAAATGAGTTATCACTTGCTCTTGCTTCAATATTGTATTGGTCTATATGGTCATCTCCATCATCAGAAACTAAACTTAATCTTGCGTCTTCTCCTTCGCTACCAATAACAAGTATTCTACCTTCGCCAGAAGCTGGGATAAGATTAAGTGTACCAGAATCATAAGTCAATTCAGATTCACCTTCTAAAGTATTAGCACTTCCAGAACCAGTAATAACTCTGTTATTTGCGTTGTTATTTATTGTTGTACCACCAACCCCTGTAAGGGCAGAGCCGTCTCCAGAAAAAGCTGTTGCCGTTAATGTTCCATTAGAAGAATTAAAAGATAGATTTGAACCTGACTTTGGCGGTAGGTCACCTGTTGCTGCTGTTACAAATAAAGGAAAACAAGTTGTATCTGAAGATTCATCTGCGACAGTAACATTTGTAGAAGCAACACCCGCTATGACCGTATTTAAAGCCACACCCGCAACAGTAATTGCATCAGCTTCTAAAGTTCCGTCAAAATCCCCATCAACGGCGTCTACATCACCGACAAAAGTTGTTGCAGTAACATTTCCTGTAACTGTCAAACCAGAGGAAGAAAAACTTCCCCTTGTGGTTCCTCCGCAAGTTACATCGACAGTATCAGCCGCACTTGAAAAAATACCAGTATTTAAATCATCCCTAAAACCTAAAGCGGGCGCACTTGCAGAACCATCTTCAAGCGTCAAAGTTCCGTCAAGTTGCAATAAAGTTACCCACCCATCGTTTGAACTATTTCTTATTTTTAAAACGCCTTCATTTGTATCTGCCCACCATTGATAAGCGTATTTTGTAGAAGGTTCAGTTGATGATGAATTATTACTTACAATCGCGGCCAAAGCATTGTTCAGGTCTGAACGAAAATTCGCCCCTGTGGCATTATCTAGAACATAATCATGCGTTGCCATTTTCTATCTATTTTTACTTAAGATTATCATAATTCTAGGAACCGCGCCCAAATCCGACAGCGGTATATCTAAAATTCCTATCAACAAAACTTGAACCATTTTTAACATCTATATCAAAGCCGCTTCCGGTAATGTTGTGAAGGCTGAAAAAATCCCCGCTTTCCATATTTTCAAGAATAATTCCAATTGTTGGAAGATGTGCTGTTGTTGACCCGCCAAGTTCAGAAGTACCCGTAAAAAAGGTATTTATGAAAGAAACCGATTTGCGAGAAGTCCCTGAAGCAATAACGGCTGTCGGCGACTCTGTTCTTCTTATTAAATTTGCAGAATATCCAAGTTCTTTGATTAAAATACTTTGTGCAGGGTCATCGCTTGTTAATTGTGTTCTAAATTTAAAACCTCTACCGATAAAAGTTCCATTTGCCATCGGCTCAAATGGTGTGAAATTAGCCCCGTAAGTGCAATTTCCGCTTGTTGTCTGACTTGTAGTTCCTGTCAAAACAAAATCATTTACACTTCCTGTACTTTGAATAACGTATTCGCCATCAATACCTGTTCCGCTAGTAAAATCAACAACAATAACATTTCCCGCTACATAGCCGTGATTTGCTTTTGTTATTACAATTTGTGTTCCAGTTTGGGCGTAGGTTGCCGAAACCGATAAGTCAGGGTCTAAATCTGTTATTGCAACAAGTAGCTTTGCGTTTGTATCAAAGGCCGTTTGAGCGTCAATATCTGTCCAAACATCAATTAAAGCTGTTCTTGAATCAATTAAATCATTAGGATAAAAAGATTCTGTAACCATATGACGGGTCAGATTCACGACTTGTTTTGCGCCAAAATCAACATTACTTACAAAATCATATTTACCAGAAGAAGCAATATCGCCAAGAAAATCAATTGAAGATAAAGAATCAATTAAACCTACGGAATCAAGCTCAGTCGTTGACCCAAGCACTAGGCCACTTAAATTTGAATCAAAAAATGTATTTGTTTTTGCACCATTAAAAGGTGTTGCGTCAGTATCTTCTCTATCTGTAAGAATTGCAAGTTTGGGTACCGCATCAGGGATTGTAACAACAACTGAAGTTTCGCCAGAACTAAGACGTCCGCCGTCATCGCGGAATTTGAGAATATATTCCCCTTCAATAGCGGGGACAAGTGTTTCTGATACGTTACCCGGTAGGGCGGGAATAATATCAACAGAATTTGTAAAAGTGCCTGTTCCATCCGTCAAATTACTGTGCCTGACTACAATGTTGCCGCCGTGGGTCACGTCAACGTCTGTTGCTTTATCAAAGCGTAATCTTACAAATTGATCGTTTACAGGTTCAACAGTTACATTTGAAACGTCTTGTGGAAGTGCAGTTTTTCCAACAGCTTCAAAAGTAAGGTCATTTGAAGTTGCTGAAAGTTGCCCGTTTACGTTGTAGCTAAAAACTTGAAATTCATAAGTTCCAAGCTGACTATTCATTATTTGAAAATCAGGTCTTGAAACTCTTTCTGTGAAATAGTTACCATTTTCAAAACGATAATTAACTTGATACTCAATGACACCGACTATTGGCTGCCAACTTAAAAATATTTTTGATACGGCCTGATTGTTAATCGGAACGATTGTTTCAACGGCTGAAAGATTAGAAGGCGGCGGCTGTAGCTCATTTAATTTTGAAACTGTTCTTGTTGGTAAAGATGCCCCATCTTCAATAAATGCGTATTTTTCATTTATGTAAGATAAAGCTGTAATTGTATAATTTGTTGAATCTGTTTCTTCAACTGTTATTACTCTAAATTTTTGCGCTTCAACTGTTGAATTTTGAATTAAATAGATTGTGTTTGCATTTGGCGTCTGTGAAAATGCTTCAGAAACAGTAACAACGCCATTTGTAATATCTGAAATATCTTTTGTCTCAACTGTGCCATCAGGCAAAATCAGAGATAAAGTCGGACTGTTTGTTGTGGGTAAATCTGTATTTTCTGTATCGTCAACTGTAACAACTGTTGTTGAAGTAACGCTTTTAAGTCTTCCTGAACGCCTAACACCCGCGCGAACAGGGTCATTGATACTAATAACAGCGCCCGGCCTACACATCAAACCGCCTTCCATTGATGTAGTAAATGTCACTAATTCACTTTCATTTGCTTCTGAAAATGCAATTGCTTTTGCCAATCTTTGCGCTTGACCCCGCGATGTACACGCGAAACCTTTTACTTGCTTAACGACAGTTCCAATCTTTGCTGAAAGTGTGGTATTTTCAAAAACTTCGTAATCTATATCTTGCGAATCCATATTGTAATAACTGACAGATATTACAGAATGTCTTTGCTTCAGACTTGAACCTGAATAATTGAAACCATCACTTGAAATATTGGCGAGTGAGAAAAGGAAAGAAGAATCTTTTGGGGAATCTTGAGCAAGTAAAATACTACCTGTTGACCATATCGGCATACAACGCATGACACCCGCAAGTTCATTTATTAAATCAAACGCGGAACTTGAAGATTGAATATTTACGTTACATGAGAAGCGCGCCTCCTGTCCGCCAAAACCGTCATCAACAAGAGTGTTTGCAAATTTTGATGCGGTTACAAAAGAAAACAAGTCAAGGTTTGAATCTGCAATATGCGTTCCAAATCCATATCTTTCTGTTGTCAAAAGATCAAGCAAAATCATCGAAGGGCATGAACACCAAGTCGCGGCCTGAAAAGTACCTCCAAATATATAGCCGTCAGGATAAACAATCCGGCCTGTTGCAGAATCAACAGTTGGCGTTCCTGAACTAGAAGCGCCTGCGCCCGGAATCCTTACTTTGATACCGCGGATACGGAATTTACGGCGTGGAATTGAACTGAACTGTTGAGAATCAAGCCTTATTGCGTTATATGCTGAGTTTGCATAAGTACTTGCATCATCAATTATTTCTGCAAAACTGGCAAATTGAAAAGAATCTATTAAAGATGAATCTGTTGAATCTGCGGTAACTCTTATAACTCTTATATCAACGGGAAAAGAACCTGTGATTTTTACTGAATAATCTTTTTGATATGCGTCAGCGGTTCGACCTGTAATCGTATCTGTAATTACATCTGTAAAACCTCCTGAATTATATTGAACAGCGACTTTCAATTGAACAGTAGAGCCTAAAAGATCACCATCTGTTGTTGCTTTTTGTATCTGCGGAAAACTGACAGTTACTTTTACCCGATCAACATTTGTATTTGTAATCTGTCTTGTAACTGGCGCTGAAGTTGTAACTGTTACACCGACAGGCGTGATTGAAGAAGAACTTTCAATTCCATCAACTTTTGTCTGGTTTGCAGTTCCAAAACGCGGTGTAAAAGTAACATTCTGAAAATTAAAATCTGAATCCGCAGGGTTTGATGAATTTGCAGATGCTTGCAAAACAGGGGTATCATTTAGAAAGACGTCCTTTAAATACGCGTTGACATAAGCGGCTGAAGTGCGATCTGTTATACCTTCTTTTGAAGCGGTTGCAGAACCTTCAATCTCTCCTTCTGATATAAGGTCAAGGAAAGTCGCAAACTGTTTACTGTGAAGCGTGTCAGGGGTTCTTGTCGGTTGTCTTGGGGGCGGTGGCGAACCTCCACCACCTGAACCGCGAATAATTTTTCTTTTATCGGTCATGCTTGAACTTGCTCCGTATCAATTCCTCCAGAAATAACAACTGAACCTGTAAAAATCTCGCCGTAGACAATAGGAACTGGCGTTCCAGCTCGGCTTGTTTGTTGCGTTCCTGAAAAGCTGAACGACAAACGCGGGTCTTGTTCACTTGAAAATTCAGGCATTTTTGGCGTAGGAAATAGCATCCCACTTACGCCGCTAAGAACTAAACTTGCACCGATAAGACCAAGAGCCGCCGAACCATATGCCCCTGCCGCATATAAACCTGTTGCACCTATTAAACCACCTCCGCCTGCTAATCCCGCACCTGAACCGCCTGCAAAAAGCCCCGCACCCATCGGCGTAAATGATAAACCGATCAAGGCCACTCCAAGAAGCACTTTTCCGAAATTACCCCCCGAACCTGAAATAACAGGTACAAAAGATATATCTGATTTACCAATAGGATTGTGTAGCTCGTCCGCACCAATTTCCTCCTCATTAGTTATGACTTTATAATATCTATTTGCCATATGACTTTCCAGTTGTGGAAAATTATTTATAAGAAAACTTACGGCTTGGGCTACATTAGAAACATTTATATCTTCAAACTCTTTATGACCGACTTGTTTTGCCAGTTCTCCATATAGCTTAATTTTACGAAGCATAACGCAACCTCATTCCTGTGCATTTTAACAACCAAGGGTTGTATGGCTCTCTACAAGATAGTCTATCTCTTAAATGATGTATTACATCGCCATCTACAAAAATCGCCACATGATTCAATCCGACAACCCCAATTGACATAAATAATAAATCGTTATTTTTTAATTTTTCGTTATTTTTTAATTCAACAAATCCTGTATCTTTCGCGCATCTTTCAAACATCGGGTCAGCTTGAAATTCTTCAGGTGTTGTTGGCCTTTCCCAATCTCTAAGTTCTATATTTAATTTCTCTTTATAATATCTGCGAACAAGTGACCAACAATCAGAAACACCCCAAACCCAAGGCAAGCCGATCATATCTGGTTCATATCCTGATGGCGCATATTCGCCCCATGTTTCCGTTTTAGGGTTGACAATATACCAAGGTAAATTTGATTGCTCACAGCTTATTTTATCGGCTTCTGAAGCGACAGGCGGTGTTGTCGGGTGTGAATGTACTATTCCAATAATTTCTCCAAGAGAATCCCCCGCAACGAAATCTTCTGGATTCATTATGAAACATTGATGCGAAGTAATTGCTAAATTTTGACAAGGAAAATATTTTTCTTTTCCGCGAATATTTAACAAAAGACCGCAAGATTCTTTCGGGTCTTGTTCTTTGGCATGAAGCAATGCGTCAGCCTTCCAAGTCATCCTGAAATCAATCCAATACTTGGAAATTCTGCACGGGTGCATTGACGTTTAGGCGCTCGAACTCCCGCCATATCAAAAACCGCCGCAAGTTCAAAAGATACAACAGTTCGATTTTCTGCCGATTTTCTGTCAATAATGTAAATTTCTTGGGGAAATTCTGCCGTGTTGTCTGGGGTTCCATATGGGTTTACATTGCTTGGAAAATTAGCGGCATCAATAAATTTTGCTTGTGTTCTTATCCTTTTAACAGTTGCGCCTGTCAAATCGTTTCCTGTAGTTATTGCGTTAACTGTAAGAAGTATTGCTGAAAGTGTTCCAAGAGCATTTGAAAAAGTAAGCGTTGGGCGTGGAAGTTGGCCTTTTCCATATTGAAAACCTTCTGCCTGAACAGGAAATCTTGTATATGCGTTACCCTGCCAAATTATTTCGCCGTTATCTTTCAAACTTGTTCCCGCATGAAAACGAAAAGTTGTTGTTGCGCCATGTAGTGAATTATCAAGTGTTAAAGTAAAAAGTTCAATTACCGCTGATGGGTTAACTTTCTGTAAATCACTTACAATTTTATCTGAACTCACGGCTCGAACACCTGTCTAAATGTAGCGCTGATTGATGCCCTGTTGTTATATGGAATAGATTTTGACCAACTTTCGCAAACAAATAATTTTGCACCTGAAAGAGTGATTGAAACATTTCCGCTGTTTGTTGCACTTGAAGCGGCTGTAACTGTAAAAGTGTTTGCGTCAACCGCTGTTGCAACTGTAAAAGAACCATCAGTTGCAGACCCTGATGTGTAGTCGATTGTCAAAACATCGCCTATTGCAACACCATGATTTGAAATTGTAATTGTAACTGTTGTTCCTGATTGTGAATAAGTTCCTGTTTTTGTAAATCCTTCACCGGGCGGTGTAAATGTAAAACTTTCTTGATCGTTTGCACGGCTATCAAGAAAAGCTTCGACAACATCTGATTCTGTTTCGCTTAATTCAAAATTAACATTATAGACTTTCGGGTTTTGATTGCTTGCCAAGCCAAAAAATATTCTTTGTTCAAATCCATCTGCAAATCTTACTGTGCGAACAGCGGGCGCAGACTTCTTTGAAAAACCTTGATATGTAGGTGTGACGCTTGGAAAGGTTGCCATTTTAAGTTGCTAATAAACCTCCCGGCCTTTTTTGTTTTATTAATTCTGATTGTATCGCCGAAGCAAGAGCAACGCCAAGTTCTTTCCCGCGATTTTCATTTGCATCTGATTGCATACCTTCAGCCGATACATTCACATTTATATTATTTACAATACCGCCGCCGCCAATTTGATTATTTGGGATAATAGTTCCCGCAGAACGAGGAACAAATATTTCCGGCCCTCGCTCGCCTACAATCGAAGGCTTTCCAACAGGCGGCCTTCCTCCATTTGCAAACCCTAAGAATGAGCCAAATTTAGTTCCACCTAATAAGCCTGTAAGAGCCATTTGAACTCCAAGTCTTAACAAGGACGATGCAAGATCATTAATAATTGATTTAGCCGCTTCTCCAAGAGTTCTGGTTCCCTCTATAGCACCGACTAGAGCATCAGTAATACCTGTTCCAATGTCTTCTCCAATCTTTTTAAAGGCATCATTTAATTTTTTTGCTTCTTCTGCATTTCTTTTAATTTGTTCCCCTTTAAGTTTGTGCTGTAAATTTTGCTCTTGTAAAAGTTTTAACTCTTCTAATTGTTTGCCTTCAAACTGTTCTTCAAGTTCTTTAATAGCTAGTTCATGCTCTTTTCTAATCTTTGCTTCTTCAGTAAGTTCTTTTGAAATTGTATTATTTTTTTGCAAGGAAGCATTTGAATCTGTCAAATTTTTCTTTATCGTTTCGAATTCTTTGCTCAAATCTCTAAGTTTTGCATCTTCTAAACCTAGTTTTAATTTTTCAACTTCTTCATTTGCTTTTACAATATCTCTTTCAATTGCGAGTTTGGTTCCGCGATCACTTCTGTTTGTTCCTAAACCTTGAAGACTTTCCTCTAATTTTTTAATTTTTTCTTCTGTTTCTTCAATATTTCTTGTTATTTCAGCCGCGCTTCCTTGTTCCAAAAGATCATTGAATTTTTTTTGTTCTGAATTTGCTTTCATCAAAGCGGCGGCAACAAACCCAAGTCCAATGACCAAAAGACCGATTCCAGTTTTTGCAATAGCAATTTTAAATGCTGTAGCGGCGGCGGTAGCCGTGGCAAATCCCGCTGAAGTCGCCGCAAGTGTAGCTTTATAAGCGACAAGACTTCCAAGTGATACTCTTGACGCAACAGTTATTCCAATAAATCCCGCTTTCAATGCCGTTATTTGTGCCGCAACAATAGGAACAACAACTGCAATTCCTTTTATAGCCGCCGCAATTCCAATAAATGTAAATGTAACTGTTCCCGCTTCACTATCAACAAAACTGACAACTCCTTCAATTAATGCTGTCAAACCTTTAGTTGCTTTAAGAACTACAGGTAATAATTTATCGCCAAGTGTTAATTGAAGTTCAAGGACAGCGTTGTTAAATGATTTAAATACTTCTGCGGGCGAAGCGTCCATGATCGCACCAATTTTGTCTGCGCCTTCATCCGCTGATTTTGCTAAAGCTCTCAAAATGATGTCAGATTTGAGCAATCCTTTTGACGCAAAATCTTTTAATTTACCTGAAGCAATTCCAGTTTCGTCTGATATGGCTTTTAATAGTTGCGGAACCTGTTCTGCGATACTTCTAAATTCATCCCCTTGTAGACGCCCAGAACCTAAACCTTGCGCTAGTTGAGTAAATGCCGCGCTCGCTTCAGTTGCGTTTAATCCCGCTAATTTTGCAATCGTGTTAAAACCTATAAAAGTAGTTTCGATATCTTTTAATCCGATACCTAGCGGTCTCAATCTTGCAAAAATATCTGTTACACCTTTTGTTGCTTCAACTATTGATAAATTAAACCTATCTTGCGCTTTTCTAACTAATTCTTGCGCTCCTGCAAATTCTCCAAATTCTGACGTCAAAACTTTCATTCTTAATTGTAAAGCCTGAAAATTTGAAGCCGTATTAACAGCTTGTCTTGCAACCGCCGTGAAAGCAACACCCGCAAATGCGGCCTTAAGTTTTCCTAAATTATTTTGTAACCCTGTTGATTGCGCCTGTACACCTTTT
>CEUO01048519.1_pt1 | contig 11405 bp, 21 predicted proteins | sample 531391 | NCBI WGS metagenome assembly CEUO01 (sample SAMEA2622799, study PRJEB7988) | marine metagenome | isolation source: saline water (ENVO:00002010), including
CAAGAACGTTTACATAATTCTTCAAACTGTTCTAACTTATCTATTGCCTGGTCTAATGTTGCAGATACATACAATGCTCTAAAGTTAGGATATTTATGCATCATATACGCACAGTAAGTCAAAGTAAATGTAGTCTTAAGATGGCCTCTTGCACACATTATTCCTACGTAATGTTTGTTATCATTAATTGTGTTATACCATTCTTTATGCATCTTTCCTAATGGAACAAAGTCACTAGGCTCTTGCCTCATAAAATCTGTAAGAACATCGCTAGCAAAATCCATAAAATCAAGATCTTGCTCCGCTAAACCTTTAGCTAAAAAGTGTTGTGTAAATAATTCTAATCCTTCGATATTAGACACTCGTCAATATACTCCTGGTTCTTTGATACTGTAATATACTTAGCATCTCTAGCAACCATATAATCAGATAACTTTTGTATGTCATCTGTTTGAAATATTACCTCTCCTGTTTCACTATCGCAGATCCTAAACATTTAACCCCACTGACTAGCCATTGCATTAGCAATCCCTTGATATGTTATACTTCGTAATTTGCCTCTATTCTTGCTAGGTGGCATTTTGTGTATTCTATTTTCACGACCCTCTACTATTTTAGTAGGTTGCAGTTTAGATAAATTTTTTAACCAAAAACAAGTTGCTTTGGTTTCACCATGACCAAACATCCACGGTTGTATTATTTGGTCTGGTTTGCGTATTTTTGTGCTAATTACTGATATTGGGTTTTCTAATGCTATTTTATCTATTGGTGCGTCTAATAATAATCTTACAAAATCTAATGCTTCTTTCTGCTCTTTTTGTTTATCCTTAAACCACCTAGCACCAGATACTGCTAAATGTGTGCAGGGAGGATGTGCTATCATTAAATCCCAGCCATTATTAAGAATATCTCTTACATCGCCTTGATGATGTAAACCTGGTTTATCTGTTGGCAAAATATCACAACTTGTAGCATCGTGTCCTTTGTTTCTAAATGCATCTCTTACTATACCGCTAAACTCACAAGCAACTAAAACTTTCATTCCATCTCCTGAACCATTTCTACCCAATATCTAATTATAAGATTAATTTTCTTCTGCGGGATCTTAGCTTTTTTCATTGCTTCAGGCAACTTCTCTGCAACCTCTTCCACTAAAGTATCCTGTAAATCTTTAGCACCTTCTAACCTCTGTAGCTCTCTAATTACTGAAACCATTTCATAAGGGCGTATTTCAGATGAACTAGTTTCTAACTGAGTAATAAATTTAGAACGTATAGCTTGTAGGGTCTTAATGTTCTTTATATTAGAACGGGTTGCGTTTCGATCCGTTTCGGAACGTATAGCCTTTCTTTGTTTTTCTAAAACCTCTTGCCAATTTTCTTTATCGGCCCATCTTTTAATTGAAGTAAATGATAGTTTGTTTTGATGTTGTTCTCTTAATTTAGCTGCAATGGTTTTGTAGCCCATTCCTTGTAAATATAATGCCCTGGCTTCTTCTTTTATTGTATCGTTATAGCGAGGCATTATTCACCTGCACACCACATACAAAATCCCATTTTATCTAAGTAACCATAACTTTGACTTAATGGTTTAAATGTTTTATTACATTTTTTACATTTTAAATCTACTAATCCATAATGCCATTTACCATAACCTTCTTGGGCCATTAGTCTTGTTGCCCATTCCACTCTTTAACATAGGTCTTGATAACTTGCCTAGCTAACTCTGATACGGGTCTACCTTGTTGTTGAGCTATTTTACTAAACTCATCCCAACTGTTTTTTGTTCCTTTCGGGAACGTGAGCAAATACTGATATGGTCTATTCTTGTATGCCATGTTTACCTACTCCCATATAGGGTTATATAACTCTCCTTTCTTTTAACCAAAACTGCCAATCATCTTCTGGATATTTTAATGCTATCCAAGCCATTTGAGTTTGTACGGGATTAAAGCCATCTAGTATATCTGTTCTTTGTTTTAATATATCAATAGATGGTAACAACCCTGCATAGTCTGTTCCTTCTTCTACAAATCTAGGAAAACTACGTTTAATAGAACCTATCTTTTTTTCTTTGAAAGCTAACATCCAAGACTTATCATTAGCTGCTTGAACTTCAATAGCTTTTTCTGACATCTTAATCTCAGATAACCTTTCTTCTAACACTGCTAAGTTATGTTCTTCATTTTCTAATTCAGCTTGCATTTTCTTATATTCAAATCGTTTAGACGAAATCGTTGATCTTAACTCTTCAGTTTGTAGCGTTAAGGATAATACATCATTCTGTTCATCCATCATTCTAAGGATAGCAATCTCTATCATTTCAGACATAGATTTACCTCTACACCATGCTTTGAATCGTTGCCAAAACGAAGGTGAAACAGATATGCCTCTAACTATTCTTACCTCATCTTTATTCTTTCTACCTCTACCCATTTTTAATACCTCTGGAGCATAATCATAAAGTAACCTGTTAAATACTTTTTTCTTATATATAATATATAATTTCTTATTTATATTATATAAGATATAATTATAACTCCTCCCTTAGTTTTTTTACTATTTTTTGCCATTTCTTTACTAATTCGTCAGGATCAAGTTCTGTCATTGTTCTCTCTCGGAACACTTGTTGCAAAGCCACCAAGCGTAGCTACCATTCTTATATTCTTTATCCAGGCAAACTAAACCATGTCCATGATGTTTTTTACATTCGTAACAAAATTGACGAATGCCTAAGTTATCACACATATTACATTTATATGGTTTATAATCTTCCATCTTCATCCCTCCCTATTTGCCAGTAAACGCCTAACCAGAATCCTCCAATAAACATTATTAGAAAAAATACAGACAGTATAAGTGCTGTAGTAAATTCACTCATTTCTACACTCCCAACAAAAGCTACCATGCTCTTCTATGTCTTTAGTAGAAAGAACTGCACCACATCCTTTGCAACGCCAATAATCACTCCCCATCTTTGCCCTCCATAATATCTTCAATCATACGTTTACAAAGAACATCAACCATTCCAAGTCCTACAGCAAAAGCTTCGTATTCTTTGTCTTTAAATTCCATAACATTCTTATTTGCAAACATCTTAACGTGTTCTCGCATTTCATTTAGAACAACAATCCAGATATCTCTCGGATCACTCATACACTACCTCTTGATAATGCTGCAGCTTCCTTAGCATCTGCCACAGCCTCTAATACTTTGACCTTAAGGTCTTTTCTTAGCTGTCTAAAGCTTGCCTGTTGTAATTGTATATCTGACTGTTCCGAAGGGTCTAATGAGACTGTCTCGCTAACATCAACACGGATCGATTCGTATTGCTTAGCTCCTGCAACAGTAATGCCCATTTTTATTGTATAACTATCAGTTAGCATTTAATTCCTCCTTAGATTTTTTATTCCAGGTTTTATCTACAATAGTTCCACAAGCTAAACAACTTAAGATACAACAATCGTAAGAACCTGCATCTATTGTTTCAGCTCCTATTGTTCCTCCGCATTTAATACAGTTCATAACAAACCTCCATAAAGTTCTTCAATACAATCATCACATCCAAGCTCTCCAGTAATATAATCAATAAGCTCATCTTCAGAGTATTCATCTTTACAATAAAAGCAGTTCATTTTTCCTCCTCTTCAGGACACTCACATAATATCCATTTCATAGGGCCAAAGCCCATGTCGTGATATTCTACTTTAGTACAGTTACACTTCATCGATCTTATATCTCCTTTTTAGATATTCTCTTGCAGTTTCACCATCTCTTTGAAAAGTTCCAAAACTTAGGTTTTCTCTACCACCACATTCTTCTAATATTTTATCATACCAACTTCTAACTATTGGCAATATCTCAAAAGAACTAACTGAGCCTAATCCTTTTTGATCCCAAATAAGACTTAACATTTTATCTTTTCTAGGATATGCTTTTCCTTTTTGACTGGCTTTTAAGTTTGCCAGGTGTTGTTGTGCTGTTTTCATTTTTTGTTTCCTACCCTTTTAGGGCAAACTTAAGATAACAAGGGGTTATATATACTTTACCCCTCTAACTCAAATAGCATAAAGCTTATATATCCCTACCCTATCTTAGAATTACCACACAAAAGATGTGGCAAAGGAAACAAACAAAAATGACAAACAACCAAAAATGCGAATGTGACGAGGATTAAATGACTAAAGAAATAACAGAGTGTGTATGCAACAACACAGGATATAACATGATCCGTTATGTAAATTACCGTGAATATCGTTACTGCAAAGATTGTGGTGAAGGTAGTTTTACTAGGAGATACCCTAAAAAATGAGTAAAGAAAAGAAAGACCTCTTTGATGAGATGGCTGAACACTATGGAAAGCATGGGCTTCCTGTAAAAAACGATATGGAGCTAAACAATGGTGGGAACTAAGAACAATAGAAAAAGTAACACTTGATCGGGGAGGTGAGTGATGAACTGCTTTTATTGTAAACAAGAATTTGACGAAGATGAGCTTTTTGAATTTGTTTCACATGAATTTGGTTGTGAAGAATGCATAGAATGTCACGTAAAAGGTTATTATGGACTTTGAACTAAACGATTTTAGAAAGGCATTGCCTAATGTTAAAGATGTTCAAACGTTTATTATGGATCCGCCATATAACATCAAATTTGATTACCAATCTAAATACAAAGACAACTTAGACCCTGAAGAGTATAAACAAACAATAAAAGAAGTATTAGATATTGCATATGATGTATCTAAGGATTCGGCATCTTTCTTTATGATAAACTATCCTGAAGTAACTGCTGAACTCTATTCTACAATAAAAGATACTCAATGGAACACACATCAATGGATAACTTGGGTCTACAATAGTAACTTTGGATTCTCAAGTAAACGATTTACTAAAGCAAGTAGAGCTGTGCTTTGGTTAGTCAAAGAAGAACCAAAAATAAAGATAGACGCAGTAGTTCAACCATATAAGAATCTTGATGATAAAAGAATACAAAAGCAATTAGCTAAAGGCAAACGTGGATGCAATCTCTATAATTGGTGGGATATTAACATCTGTAAGTTTAACGCTAAAGAAAAGCTAAACTATGTAAATCAGATACCGTTTGAATTACTTAGTAGATTAATATTAACAACTACTGATAATGGAGATTTAGTAGTAGATCCTATGTGTGGCTCAGGCAGTACATTAATTGCAGCAAATAATTTGGAACGTGAAGCCTGGGGATGCGACATCAATGAAAACCTAAAACCAATATGGGATGACATATTAGCACAAACGAGGTTGATGTAATGCACGTTACAAAAAGTAAACCACGCAAATGGGATGATGACGACATCAAAGCTCTTAAAGAATTAAAAGCAAAAGGATTATCTAACAAAGATATAGCCAAAAAACTTGATAGAACAGAAGTGTCAATCCAGATAAAACTTAAAAGATTAAACAAAAGTAACACTACATATAATGATAAACATCGTAAAGACAAATACAAAACTAACACAGAGTATTTACTTAATATTCAACCTACAAACGTTTTAGATTTATATGCTGGAGAAGAATCGTTTTACAAAAATTACAAAGAACGATTGCTACAAGATATAATTTTAACTACTAATGATAAAAACAAAGAATTTACTAATTGTGATTTTAATCTACCTTCTTTAAAACTGTTATGTAAAATGTATTATGATGGAAAAAAGTTTGACTTAATTGACTTAGACCCCTTTGGATCCGCATACGAATGTTTTGATTTATCTTTGAAACTGGTTAAGAAAGGTTTGATTATTACATTTGGAGAGTTAGGCCATAAGCGTTGGAAGCGTTTAGATTATGTTAAAAGATTTTACAACATTAACACATTAGATGAATTTAATCTTAGAAATCTAATGAAACAAGTTGATTTGATTGCAGCTCAGAACAAAAAAACATTGAGACCTATGTATGTAAAAGAATGGAGAAACATCGCAAGAGTGTATTATAAGGTTGAAGAGCTTAAGTTAAATCCCTGGGAAGAGGTAGATAAACAACAGACAAAACTATTCTAAAGTTGTAGTTGTCTTACAAAGTCTTTCAGTGTTAGCGTAGGTTCTCCTACTGTTAACTTAGTTACAATCGTATTACCTAACTCTGTCTCATAAGCTACAACTGGTAAAACAATATCTTTCTCTAACATTGGAACATCTAATGCTATCAAATCACCTAACCCTAACCATTCTGAATTATGCATTGTTATTGTATAACTATATGTTGGAGTAGAAAATGCTTGAAGAACATCATACGCAGCATCTTCTAATTTATCTCTATTTGTAGTATCTACTGTTATTAATGTAGAATTAGGGCCGTAACGCTTTATGCTAGATTCATCACTTACAGTTTCAAATAACGTTGAATCGCTTTTACTTTGTGCAGTTACAGAATTATACAATCTAGTTGTGTCGATCTGCGCTACAATACCTTCACCAGTTATGTTAGCGTTATCTTCTTTTATTGTAAGAACTGGTTGCGCATCAATCCTTTTGTAATCTGTTAAATACAAATCAAACAAATTACCTGAACGTATTGCGTAATTGTATCTTAAGAAATCTGTTTTTTTATGAAAACTATCATCATAAGATTTGATCATATATTCCATGCATTTGTCAATAAAGTCTTTACGCTTTTGTAAACCTCCTAAGTTCATTTCTTTAGTAGCTATAATTCCAGAGCCACCTAATGCATTTGTAACATTTATATCTCTATAATCTGCTGCATCTACAATTAAATAATATAAATCTTCTCCAATTAAATCCGAGTTTTTATAGAAAACATATTCTGATGTTGCTAAACTAGTAATCCTATCTAATGCTACAATAGTGTGTGTTTGATTACCTGGTTTGATTACTTTAACAATTCCTTTAAATTCTAAATTGTGTATTGCATTTCCTCTACCTGCGGTAATAACTAACTCAGCTCCAAGCCTAGCTTTTAACAATGATTCTTTATCTGATATTTGAAGAGTAACTGAACGAGGTTCATTAACTGCTGATTTGTATAATATCTTACTAATAGTTAAAAATTGATTACCATCAATCGTAGCCTCAATATCAAGCGCATCTGCCGATATTGTGCTTTCAATAAGAGGCATTAACTAACTTCCTCTCCAAGAACAATAAACGTTATCGAAGCATTGTAAACATTAGGGTCAGCAGTATCTTTAGTTATATTTCCAGATTCTACTCTCATGCGTAATGAACGATAAGATGTTGTAGGAGAGTCAAGCTTTTTACTATCTAAGAAAGCATAATCGTAACGGTTTCCTTCAACTAAACTAAACAAAGCTCTGTAGCCTGTTTGATCCAAAGCTTTAGCTTGTAACGTCACTTTAGGAATGCCCAATTTAGTTCTACTAACTCCAACAGGATACCTGCGGATACCAAGAGGCATTTGCGCAGAAATTCCTCCACTACGTGAAAGCGTTACTTTTTCTATTGCAATATTCTTAGCATCAGCTAACGTATCAAGATCAAGCGTATTTGGTGACACAGCTCTTACTTCTTGCGTAGATTCAGACCAATATCCAAACAAACCTACGCCCTTACCACCTGCTGCTGGAGTTGTACTATAATTATTACTAGTGTTACTTGTAAACAATCGTTGCTCACTATCAAATACACCACAGTAAAATGTAACGGTATCATCATTGCCATCAGAATTGTAAATGGCTGCGGTAATGCTTGGTTTTTTGTAGGCATCATAAAGCACTACATCCACTCCCGTTTCGTCCGTATCTGCTGTAGTTGAAGTAGACACATACGTTCGTTCTTCTACTGACAAATTTGCAGGGTCAGTTTCTATATTAATAACTGGATAATAATTGCCTGACGCTGTAAAAGATGCAATCTTGTAATATTTAGGTGATTCAAAAGTTCCATTGTCGCCAGTCAATGCTGCTGCTTTTACAATGTCACCAACATAGAAACCATTGTCCATCCAACATAGTTGATCTGAAGATGAGTGCAATACATTAGTACTTGCTATACTAATTCCATTTGATGACAAGAAATCTACATAAGTACCTGCACCGCCTCTAACAAAACCAAGACCGCCCCATTTGTATCTTGCACCAAGATTATAACGATGTATATCTGCCCCAGTATCGTGAGCTATATCTGCTGTGTTGTTATAACCTCTACGAAGGCGAATTGTAAGACCGCTTTCGTGATGCACGAGCATATCTTCATTGTTAACTCTAATAACGTCTCCTTTAGCCACGTTACTAGCATTTCTATCTAATAGAATTTCACCTACGTCTAAAGCTTCATCTGTGTTATCAAGAGAGTCTGTTAAAGTTGCAGCCACATTACTGCCATAACGTAAGTTTGTGTTTATTGGACTATTAACTGAACCTGTTGTGTCACTTTCGTGCGTTACTAAAATAAACCTTGATGCATCATATTGTTGACCATTTTCACTTCCATCTTTAGTAATACATACTACACATTCAATTTCTTTAAAATGAATTTCATTGCCACCTGAATCTACAGCAGCGTTACCAATATTAGGTCTAGCATCTATATCAAAAGAACCTGGTGATGCTGTAGCTGAAGTATATGCATAATGGTCAAAATTAGTTGTATCATTATCTCCTACACTTACTCCGTTACTTCTAAAACTAGCCAAACCAAATATCTTGAAAACAGTATCGCCCATATCAACCGCAGACAACGCACCAATTTTAACACGTTTAGTACTATCATCAAATACACTGTTATCGTTTTCTAAAGCATTAGATGTAACTATTGTATTAGCTGCGACTGCCGTATATCCCCAACCATATCCTTCTAACGTTGTTCCTGAACCACTTGATAAAGACTGTTGAGCTGACAAAGTAACTGCTGTTGTTCGATCCCCATACTTAGCTTGAGTAACTCTTGTAGAGGATGTAGATAAAACCGAAGTAGGTTGACCCAACTTAGGATGCGGCATCTCGCCAGTAATGTTTGCTTTGTCAGACCTAAATCCATTTTCATCTTCTACTTGCACCTTAACAGTCTTTTCTCCACCAGAATGATAACGATGAGATATTACTGTGTTAGAGCCATTGTTTAAAACGGGAGCAAGATCTTGCATTTCGTAAACACTATAATCTTCATCAGTATCGCTACTACCAGAATCCCAGTTAACTCTAATCTTAGTAAACTTATTTCCTGTTGGCGTTGATACTGCTGCATTAGTAACTTTGAGATATACCTTTTGTCCAAGCGTTATATTTTCTGCATCCGCTGGAACTGCTGAAGATAATGCTGAATCAGTATAAAGAACCGCAGTTGAAACTTGTGGCCTAAATAATAAAATTTCTTCTCCCGCTGTTGCTGCTGTCGTTGTATAATCTGTATTTTCTGTAAATACTCTTACGTAAAAATTAGCACCATGATTCCAGGTTGTTGACAATTCGTTTGTATTAATTGTTTTAATTCCTAAAGAATTTTGTTCATAACGTTTAGTTCCTGATGCAGCTTGACTTCCTGAACTAGCTGTAACATAATAATATTCATTTATTGAATCATCGTTTGGTAAACCTACAGTTAAGTTTGCACTAACTCCATCTGCTGCTGGTGTAGTAGTAAGCGTAGCTGCATCTGGTGGCGAGTTATAACAAATAAGATTAATTGCTGTGCTTTCTACAGAAAAAGCTATATTATCTTCATCTTCATTATACAAAGCTAAAGTTACTTTACTTCCAAATGTCCAACCGTATTTTTTTACAGCCGACGCAGAAATGTTTAAACTTTTAGGCCCAGTACTACTTGCACCTGTTACAGAAATATAATCGCCTTCAACGGGAGACTTTACCGCAGTAACCCCAAGATGAGCTTCTGCATTTGGTAGAACAGCAGAGTCTACAGCGTGAAAATGATCTGGAGTCCAAGTTTTATTAGCGCTAGCTTGCCCCTCTTGAGTAAAAGAATAATAACTAGCTTGGCCAAAATTAATATTTTCGTAAGCTGATTTTACTTTATATATTAAAAAATTATCTCCTCCTGTAGAAACATTTACATGAAATGTCATATTGTTAATATAATGTTTAGAAGTTAATGCATTACCAGCTCTAATCAATTCTTCTCTTGAAGGTATTGTAAATTGAAAAAAACAAGCTTTTGTTCTTTCATTACCAGATAAAGGAATTGACCTTACATTAAAAATGCCATCAACTGCCACAGTAGAAAAACTGCGACATTGTGTTTCATTACCACTATCTATTTCAACAAGCTCTAAATCACCTCTACTAATAGGAACTGTAACAGACATTATCTACCTCCTAATACATTCATCAACCCACTAATAGGGCCGAAGGTTAAAGCATCACCTAACTCTGCCGCCGCCGACGTAACGCCTTTAATCGAATCCATTACCTTATCTACCTTTTGTCCTAACATTTCAAATATTTTTCCTAGCGCATCTACAGCCTTAGTAACTAATCCAAACTTTCGTTCAAGAGCAACTAACGCCACTACAAGCAAGATTACGCCTATTATAATTGCACCAATTGGATTTGCAGCTATAGCTAGATTTAATTTTGTCCAAGCTGCTGCCGTTCCAGTTACAACGCTAGATTCTAAGATCTTAGCTTTTACACTAGCCAAAGAAACAACTGTGCTTAATTTCTGTAAAGCTATTGCAACTTCTAATGGCCCTGCTACTAATTCAAAAGCAAATCTTACTTTATTTGCAGACTTAGCTTGTTCTTCATTTATAAGATTTAACTCTTGAGCTGCTGCAACCGTTTTAGCATAACCACCAGATATCTGATTTAAACTACTAACTAACGCTTCTTGTTTAGCTAAAGATTCCATCATTGCTAAACTTGCTGCTGCTTGACTATCTTCAAACTCTTTAGTTTTTTGATTTGCCCTATCTAAACCTTCTTCTAAACCAGTAGGGTCTGCTTCTAATATTATTCCCAATTCATCTACTTGGACCATTATACACCCAACTCCGCACTTATTTGGCTCTGCATTTGATTTAATTCTTCTAACCTTTCTTGGTTAATTTTCTGAGCAATACTAGCTTTTTCAGATGTCAATGAGTTTACATAAGATATTAGTGTATCTCTATCATAATCATCTAAAGCATCTACTAACAATCTAACGTCTTCATAATTCATCTTAGGCTCTTCAATCATAAGTTCTAGCATTCCAATGTAAATAGGCATTGATTGATTTTGTGCATTATTAAGAACCTTAATTTCTTCTGCTTTTAATGTTAAACCTTTTGCAGATTTTTCATACAACTTACGTAACAATGGCAAATCTTTAGCCATGTTCTCCTTTGTTTTCCAAAATCTCTCATTTATTGATCTCCACTCTTCTTCAGATAATCTACGTAAAACAATCATAGGTTTCTGTTCTACTTCTTTAAGACCAAACCA
>CEUO01094289.1_pt1 | contig 11390 bp, 5 predicted proteins | sample 531391 | NCBI WGS metagenome assembly CEUO01 (sample SAMEA2622799, study PRJEB7988) | marine metagenome | isolation source: saline water (ENVO:00002010), including
AAGGGTCCTTTAGTTTCTGTCTTTTCTATATTTAATGATTTTTTTACTTCTTTAGTAGTTTTATAATCTATCATTTTTGTGCTCCACGGCTTAGCCGAACAGAATAGACTTCTTTGAGCTTCAGAGCCTCTAAAATAATATACGTAACACCAGAGAGCCCACTGAAGCAAATCTTTAGCTGCGTTCTTTCTTTTAAGAACTCCGTGTGGCGCACTTTTAGCTTGACCGTATTTTATAAAATTTCCCCCTTGTACGGCGGGAGCATATCTCATGTAAATATGATTACTAGCATATTCTTGAAAATGTTTGTCGGCAGACATACCTGCTGTTGTCAAACTTTTGCTAAAAAATACAGGGTCTTCCGGATCCGGTAAATACTTTGAATCAATTCTTCTTCCTAGCCAGCTTAGTTTATAGCCTTCCCATAGATTATTTTTAGAAGTAAAATTTTCATTTCTAGATATGACTCCTCTTTGTAGAAAAGCGTCTTCCCAAAACTGCTTATTAGTTAGTACTGCTTTAGAAGAGGAAACGAGGCCGTCAAACATATTACCCTCTGCCCAAGGACCCATTTTTTCTAAAAGTTTATTTTCTGCTGTCTTTCTTCCGAAAATAAAAGCATTAAGTGGATTCATAACATTAGCGCCTTGAGGTGTTCCTGCTAATGCCAAAGGCCAGTTACCTACACCTGTTGAAGAGACAGGGTATTCTATAGCCATATAAACTTTCCACCACTCGTCTTCCGCAGGATTGACACCTAAGGGTTGCGATGGAGTGGCGGTGTTTCTCATTCCTGTAAATATACTGTCCGCGTAATAGAATATTCTCCATACACAGTCAGGGCCTGACCTAGTTAATCTTTTGTTTACTTGATTGGCTAGCCTGTTATGGTCTTCGTTATCGGGACAATTTTTGCCATCCACTAAAGGTACGCTAGAAAAAAACTCCATAACATCAACTCCATTTAGCGCAACCTTCGTCGTTGGTATCTGAAGAAGTGCCTCCGCCTCTTCCATTTACATTTATATCTACATAGCCAGCTTTTATGCCTTGACCTGTAAGTTTGACATGAAGTCTTTCGTTTATTTTATAACTAGGAGAAGATATGAACCTATCGGACTCATCAAAAAAATTAGAAGGTATATTAACATTAAAATGCATGGAGCTTTTTTTTCTTGCTTTATTATCTATATCGTAATCTCCCACATCAGGCCTAACCCTTAACTGCTTTTGTTTTTCGGTCCAATCGTCGTCTTCCGGTATAGCTACTCCTTTGTCATGCACACTATCATCATAAGAAGAAGTCAAACCTCTGCTAGGCTTGTCAGCTAAACCAACAATTATTACCTTACGCACTTTTTCTGCTGCTGAATAACCCGCCATAACTATTAAATTTTAGGTGTCACAGGTACAGTATAACCAGTTTCCATAACCGTACCTGTTATTGGAACTTTCATACCGTATCCATCTGCCCCACTAAATACTAAATTATACACCATAGGATCAGTATCTACATAATTTTTAGCTTTTACGACTACGCCTAGAAAAATATCCTCTTCGCCTTTATGTCTTCGCAAAGGCGTTTCAGATATGCCTGTTTGAGTATGCTCTAAATAAGTGTCGGTAGACGCTCCGTACTGTCCAGTAAAAAGTTGCCAGTCGGAAGCAGGTTTTTTGTAAGACATGACCATAGCTATTCCACTTGGCTTTTCTGTAACGCTATCAACGTCATTTGGATGAAAAACGGTCGCTATATCTTTTACATTAGTACGCCTAGTCAATAACGTACCGTCTTGCATTTTTCCTATATTAAAATCAGATGAACCTTCATTACCATCCGTTCCGATATACAGATTTGTTCTAATAGAATCTATATTAGCTTCTGTAATCATAGAGCCATAAGCGCTAGATGTACTTACTAAACCTGTTGCTCTTTCTGCTAGCTCAGTTCCAAAACTTTCTCCATCTTCTCCTTCTCCATCTCCTCCTGACTCTCCAATTCTAAATGTTACCTTTCTTGTTTGTTCGTCGTTAACAGAATAACCTTTGCCGCTTCCGCTTAGTTGCACACCAGTTATAAATGAGTAATTTTTGCTGTGGTCACCCTCTACATGCTCCAAGTATATTTTATATGGTAATCCATTTGCGACTTCGTCCCCTAAGGGGGTATCAGAAGAATACGCTATAGCAAAATCACCGCTAACAGGATCTCCATTAGAATTAGAAAGAGAATGAGTTGTATTTGCCCCACTATTCAAAGGGACTCCGTCCCCTAATATATTTACTTTTATTCCGCTAGGATTATCAACCGAACCGCCAAGAGCAAAAGTATTTCTAGTTATATTTCCAAATGTAGTATAAAAATTTATTTGTAATGGATAAGAGCCTTCTACTAAATCTGTATTAGCCTTTAAGCTCAAGTTTTTTATGTTAGTTCCATTTCCTACGTTTCCTACGACCCCACTTAAAGTCTTTAATGTAGCCTCCCTATTATCGAATTCGAAAAACTCAGAACCAAGAACAACCTCCCCTGAAAGTATATCACCTACAATAGGCAAACTGTCATTAAAAGTTAAAGCATTAGAAAAAGTTAAGTAGTCTCCAGACTTGGTTGTCGCAGTATAAACGTTACTAGCATCACCAACGTTTCCATGACCTATATTACCAGCAGAACCTACAGTCCCGTAAATATTAGCGCCAAAAGTTAAAGGAGAAGCCACGTCTATAGTCCCTGTCGGCCCGTAAAAGTTTAAATCATTTATTTCTACTTCGCATCCTTTAGACTCTATAAATATTTCCTCCATATTATAATCGTCTTTTGTGCCTATAGAAGATATTAGATTATCGTCTATAAAATAATCATACTTATCTTCAAAGAAAGTACCTTTTAAGTTGATAGGGGTATTTCTTTGGTAAGAATATACGTTTTTACCATTAGGGTCAAATATTCTACCGCTTTTAAAGTTAAATAAAGTAGATCTAGGATTAGCCCCAGCTAAACCAGACACGCCAAAAAAAGCCTCACCAGTTACTTCTGTGATCTCTATATCAGCATCGAAAGCTAGCCTGCCGTTGCTATATATCTTTCTTGTGTTTCTTCCTGACAATCTCATTATAAAGACCTTAAAGTTGCAAACTTAGAACCCATCTCTCTAGACACGGGGCCAACTTTCCTATATATTTTCTCTAACTCAATATCAGCTGAAGCTCTATTACTTAAACTAATCGAGATACTAAATCCACCCTCTGACATGCTAATAGACAAAGAGTCTAATCCATTTTCTGGTTTTAAATAATTCACTACCCTCTGCAGTCCGCCGATACTATCAACGAATAAAGTAAAGTTATAACTTTTTCTGGGCTCGACCACTTGAAGATCTACTAAATTACCTTTTAGTCTATTATGATACGCAACCGCAGACATATTCTGTAGTTGAGTATAAGTTAATCCTCCATCGCTATCTGTTATACCTTCAACATTAGCTACTATATTTATGGGTATTTCTCCTTCGGCTATTTTTTGTTTATTATCTTCATTTATTACGCTTGTTATATCTTGGGTAATGTCTTTAACTTGATACCTAACAGAAGAAGCTGTTTTTGCTATAGGTATTTGTGATCCGTTTATTGGGTCAAAAACTCGCCTAACACCTAAGTCTGTTATAGTTGTCTCTCTGTTATACAGAATAACCCCATTATGGTTATTCTCACTAGGATAAATAATTTGAACTTTATCGTTCGTGTCTTGTGCTTTTTTAGCAACTTTTACGTCAGCGTATAGTGAGTCAGTATTAACTTCACCGCTTTCGCCGAAGTTAGCGGGAGGCTTGCCTTCTCTGACTAATTTTTTATTATACACCAACTCAACGCCAACATCTCTATTTACTCTTGTTAATGTTATACAGTCTGCGTATATGCCTTCTCGAGAAGAGCTTCCAGATCTTTTATCTGTCTGTAGCTCTACGTCATAAAGAGAATCTGCTATCGCCTGCGCTTCTCCGCATGTTTTGTCTGACTGACCAAACACCTTAGACGAACAAAGCTCCTCTACAAAGTCTCTCTCACAAACCGTCTTTAATTCTGCGGCCATATCTGACATTGCGTTTGTCTGTCTGTCGCATAAACTTCTTAATGCGTTTATTTCTTCTATAGTGTTTCTGCATCCACCTCTTGTCTGGTTCTGCGCTCTAGCTTTCGCCTTTCTTTCTGAAGGCGTCAAGGTAGAATCTGCAGCTGAAGATAAATCGTAGTCTTTAAAACTAAAGCCAAGCAATATATCTCCTATTTTTTCCTCTTTCATTATGCCATTTTTACCTTCACCTTTTACTAAAACTATAACAAACTGTTTATCTGTTTTGTCCCCCTCTAATTGCATATGTTGAACTTTAGCAGGTAGTTCTGTGCCTATACTTGAAAGCAAAGGCGGCTCTTGTTGGAAGGGCAGATACTCCTTCAGTAAAGATGTTTTAACTCTTTGCCTAACGGTATCTTTATAGTAAGCAACTCTAGCATTATCGTCAGAATCAAAAAAGCCTCTGGAGCAAAGCTTAAAAGGATTAAGCAGGTTATCAACATCTTCTTGAAAGGTAGCCCAAGGTGCATCTCTCTCAAAATGATAGAAGCCCCTTTTGTAAGCGTCTTTATATAAACTTTTTTCTGTTTTTTTGTTATTGCATTCGTTTAATGCGTCAAATTCTAATTTTTTTGTTTCTGTATATAAATGATTTTTATAAACTTCATTATCTTCTACTGACCTATTTAACCTCAAATCTTCTATTTTTTTTGCAAATTTAGCCATAGGTGTCTTGTAATGCTGGTTCAGAGAGTAATAGTCAGAAGCAGGTTTAGTTTCGCTTGTTATTTGCACTTTTGCTGCACCATTAAAATCAAAGAGTTCAGATCTCGGAGCTCCCAAGGTATAGTGTCTACCTATAAAGCCATCTGATATTTCTGACTCTATTGACTTGCTTAGATCCTTTAAAGAGTTGTCAAAAATAGCAAGAAAAACTTTGTAGCCATCTAGCTGTTCTGTTATTTCTTCAACCGTACCACCAAAAGCATTATGTTGACTTATTAGCTGAGTCACATTCGCAGTATCAAAGATATGAGCTTTTAGATCTTCTGATAGTTTTTCCCCCGCTGGATCTTTAGTGTCAAAGTTAACAGCTATCACATCTGAAAAACCGACAGCTTCATAATAACCTCTAGCTTCGTCTAAACCTTTAGCCATGTGCTTTTTAATGGCCTTTCTTACATTCCAAATATCTCTTAGGTCAGATGAGTATTTACCTAAACCGCAACTGGTTTTTACGTCTCTAGCTGATCTGCCTTTTATTGCACCAGTCCCTATGATAGATTCTATAGTCTCGCAATTAAAAACCACTTTGCTAGTTTTTCTTTTTGAATCTTGCTTTGCTCTAGGGCCAACATTAAACGTAGAAGAAAAAGCTTGAGAAAAAGTCCCGTCAAGATTCACATTTTCGCTCTTGGAATTAATTACAACATCACTTAAACCAGAAGAGGAGGTGCCTCCTTCTTGGCCCGAATCCAAAGCGGATATGGCATTAGCTGTTATTTCTACTTTATAATCAACAGATCTGTCGGCGTTACTTATAATTACAAGAGTAGGGTAGTCTTTAGTAAAATCCCAATAATAAGATATACCTAAATCGTTACCCCAGTTTTGCAAAACATCCTTTACTGTTCCGGTATAAGATCTTTGAAGTAAGTTAGAATCCGGAGTCATGATGTATCTGCTTAAATCTATATTTATACCAAAGCCATTTTTCCTGTCTCTTAGTGCGTTTATAAAATCTTCAAATCCATAACTAACATCTTTTAAATCGCATTCGACCTCGCTAAATTCTTCACTGCCTAGAACTATATATCCACCCTCCCATATATTGTTTCTGTTTTGACGAAAAATTCTGTAAGGCCTTCCCGGGATGCCTGTAGGAGAAGCTAAATTTTTCATGACTCTAACATCTTTATATAATATAGTTCCGTCCTGACTACATACAGGACCTGTTTGAGTAAACTCTATTTGAGGACAAAAGACGTCAAAAGAAACCATATTGGGTACCATGTGTTTTCTTTTGTCAACCTGAAAATGTTCATGAATCATACCTACAAAAATTCTATCTAAAAGAACTGATCCATCGCTATATGTTAAGTTTAAAACCTTACTATCTACTTGAGTATTCTTTGAATAAGAAGTAAGGAACATATTTCTAAATAATTTAGAATTTGATATGTCAATATTAACAGGAGAAGTTAAATCTAAAGTATTTTTATTTATTAGAAAGTCTCTCGTCTTGGAGAGTTTAGTATCTAAAACAGCGTTTATATTTAGCTTTGTAGCCTCTGCGTTGTAGCCGACTGTCACGTCGGAAGAATATATTACGCCACCGTAAGCCATACCCGCTTTTTGGTTGCTTATGTTAATTGTTGGTACCTTTGCTCTATCCTTTGCCATAATCCTTATTTATAATTACACTTTCTTGAATAAATTTTGTTTTTGATTAACGCTATCAAAAGAGAAAACTTTGTTGTTAGTGTTCTCGGCCTCATTTAAAATTTTAACGTCAATAGAGTTAGGTTTAGTATCCATAACAAAAGATTTATTTTTCTGACTGGGAGAATCTCCGCCAGCAATTAATGTATTAGAAGGCGTTTTAAAATAATCTACTCCCGGTATCATCCTTACCCCGTTTTTCCATACCTGCTCGAAAAATATGTTATCAACGTCTACTTCACTTAATGTAGATCCTTGATCCACTATACCTGTGACTGTAGTAAAAGTCGCAGATGCCTGAGGCACAAACATAAGTTTAGATCCTATAGGTATTACTAAAGATTCTCTATGGTTTGGGCTAGAGAGAACCTGCCCATCACCTCCATTTAAAATTATTACATCGTCTCCGTCCCCATCTACGTCTTTGTAATAGTGTCCCTTTCCTGCTTGCGAACCAGAAATCAGCTTCTGACCCCTATAATAAATATCTTTACCTAAATAATCTCCTTTAAAATTCTGGTTTCCACCTAAATATTCCCCACTGATGGAAGGACCCGGTGCTAAGTCGAAAATTAAATTATCGTTTTTAGCGTCCCAAGTGGCCTCTCTATCATTCAAGGCTATATGATATGTATTGTTTTGAACTCTATTAGCAGCATATTTACTACCATCAATTCCAGCAGAAGAATCATGTATGAAATAACCGCCATCATAAGCGCTAGTTACGTCTTCTTTCTTTTGTCTATTATACAAATAGAATATTGCATCAACTGTATAAAGACCAGATACTTCCTCTAGGTATAACCCGTTTCTGAATAATTGTAGGTAAGGTTGAACTGAGTTTGGATCATAAGAAAAATTATCGCTTTTTATTTTTGCGAAAAACTTTTCTCCTTCTCTAGGATTTTCTATTATATTATTGGCAGGTTCAAAATTACCAAAACTTTGTAAGTTTAATTCTCCTCCTACTACCTCAGCTTTTGTTGCTAATGAATTTGTAAAGCTATCATGACTATATATTTCATACGTATCTTCCGGCTCAAGAGGTTTAGCAAATTTTATTTTCCCAGCCACTCTTTGTGTGCTATTAATGTAAGATGTATTTACCACAGAGCTCTCGCTTACGTATTTACCTGTTATAGATTTAACATCTACATCACTAGTAAGATCTACAAGAACATCCTGAAACACATTCCCCATCACAGGTACTTCTCCGTAAAGCTTAACCGTTTCTCCGTTTTGGTTAACATAACTTCCTGTTTCTTCTAAAGAATAGGAAACTATACCTTGCCCAGATAAAACATTTTGCACCTCCACCCCAGTTACTTCTTTATGAGTAGATTCACCGGTCTCTAAAGTTTCGGGAGTATAAGACTCGGTCCAAAAACTTTCAGCTATAGTATCTCTTGCTGTTTCAGGTATGTAGTCATTAAATAAAAGAAAAGTGTTTACGTATCCAGAAAATCCTGTATAATAATTTTTATAAATTTGGTTATTTGCTTCGTACTCGGGAGACATGCCTCCTAGTATCATTTCTTTCGAGCCAGAAAACTCTGGGGTAAGAGTCTTTAAACTTTCTGTGCTCTCGTTAGGTTTATGTAAAGAAAACTCTATTCCATTGTCTGTTTTAGACAAAGAAATTACATTTAAATTTTTTAAATGATTAGTAAAAGTTTGTGTTTCTCTTTGGAAGCTAGGTGAAACATTAAGTTGTCTTTCTGCGCCCCCTTCGTCGAAGTACATATTTTCGCCACCGCTTATATATTCATAATAAAGTCGATTACTACCATTAATACCAAAGTTAAAGCCAGATAAAGAATTTTCTGACTTCATTGTGGATAATAAAACTTGATTTAAATGAAAATTATCCGTGTCTATATCGTAACCAGAAAAATCTAAAAAACAGGTCCAAGAATCTTTCAAGTCGGAGTTAGCGATCCTCAAGGAGCAATTACCATCGAAATGCCCGCTCCCAGTTATAGAAGTAGAGTCACTAGCGATCACTGCCGGAAAACCTTGTGTTGATATCAAAGGGTTATCTTGCGAGTCTCTTTTTAATTGAGATCCTGTAGGTAAGATCTGATTATAGACAACATAAGTATCAAGAGTTTTAGTGGCCCCACTAGTAAGCTTGTAATTAAAGTCTCTATCAGCAGGTAAGGCTGTATCAATGCTTCCACTGAGATCATAGAACGCTTTAAGGTTTCCGGTTTCTACACCAGCTTTTTCTATGTAATCTAAAAGTGTAGACTTTACCATTTTAGCTTAATTTCCTTTCTAAATTTATGTTCTCTGGAGTCTTTTCTTGATTAAAACTTCTATTGTAAGTTATAGCTCCAGTATCTTTATTTTCTACTTTATTTTCTGCCTTTAATCTAGGCACTTCTCCGTCAACAAAAGACTGACTTAGGAAATCATTTACGCTTTTAATATCCGATACAGAAGACTCAAAATTAGCCAAATCCTTTTTAAAAGACGTACCTTGGGTATTAACTGAGACGGATTCCCTTTTGCTTTTTAAGGCTAAGTCGTATACCAAATAGTGACCGTTTGCTTGACAAGACGGAACTGGCTTAAACAACTGAGTAGCAACCCCTACATCAACTGAGTAACCTAAAGACGAAAGCTTTGAACTTTGAGGGAAGTCTTGGTCAGAGAAAGAAGCTTGATAATTTATAGTTCCATCAAATTCATTTTTACTTACTTGCATAGATGTTGGTTTAGGGCTCAGAAGATAATTAGATCTTTCCGGGAACATTTTGTTATAAATCTCTTGAGCCTCGTCTCTTATTATTTTGCAATCGTTTGGCATAATCTCATTATCTAGTAAACTTTTTGCCGCTGAATTTTTCTTATGTAACGCCGCTCTAGTTCTTATTGTTCCGTTGCAGTTTACTGAAATTATATCTGTTACGTTGTCATGTTGAAATGATATGTTGTAATCAAAATAAGACCCATCACTATTTTTTATCTTAGCTCTAGAATATAAATCGTTATTATCATAACTCAAACTAAAAGCTATAGATCTAGCTTCTTCATTTGGGCTTATACTAAAAGTAACTGGAGACCTATTTAATTGTAAGTTTGTTCCTGTCCTTTCTATATAGTTTTGGTAAGCTTTATTAGCTAAATCATAAAAATCTCTAGATTTTAAATCTTGTTTAATTTGATCCCAAGACACTGCAGAGTCTTTACTCCCAGTAATATTACCGCTTAAGCCTAGAGTTACAAAGTCAGTCCCTTGCTGCTCATCAAGACTTAAAGAATAAGTTAAAAGTGAATTAGCTGTCTGCATCAGTGGTAAATTTCGCTCTGAGCCAGCTTTAGTTTGAGACTCGTTTGTAGCAAAGCTATAATTCTCTGTTATTCCGTATGTACCAGTAAGCCTGTCTATTTGTTCGCTCACTGTAGTTAATATTAAAGCCGAGTTAGGATGGACGTTCTTTATTAAAAACGGAGCTATTTTACCAGATGTCCCCTTTTTAGAATTTACAAATTGCTTAGCGTTAAGAAAGGCGTTTGACTTACCGTTTTGATTATTGTAACCTTGAGCTGATATAGTATGAGTAAGCGAAGCTGTTCCTGCTGCTTCTGAATAAGTCCAAGTGTCTACAGGATTTAACACTCCATAATTAGCAGCAACAAAACTGTTAGTGTCGTCATAACCAGTTAATGTTATAGTATAGCTTAATACCCCTCTGTAATTAGAAGAACCAAAACTTAAGCTAGAGACAGAACAATTCTTTAAGAAAAAAGAGCCCTCTTCGCTACCAATTACAGAAAAGTCTTTATAGTTTTTACCTAGAGCCCCAGCAAATGCAGTCGCTATCTCATTTCTTTTTTCGGATAATTTTTTGTAAGAATTCGCATGCCCGGCATCTCCAGCTCTGTCAGGTAATAATGCTATCTGCCCGTTCAACGTCACTTCTACTGCTGTAACCCATAAATCCCCACCGACCATTTCATTGGTGTAGGTCTTTGAAACATAAGGAGAAGGGACAGGAAAAGTAAAATCCCCATACTTAACTGTTATGTCTTGTTTATAGGCCATCTTAATATTCTAAGGTCTCAGCTGTGACTCCCCTTCTATCAACAAAAGAAATTTCTGCTGAAGAGCTAAAGTTGTAACTAGAGTCGAAATTATAACTTAATGAATTTAAAAAGAAAGATAGCTGATTTTCTACATTTTGTTTTCCTTTAACAAATGAAGACTTTTGCACTTCTGATTTTATACTATTTAATATACTTGCTGATGAGGTTTTTAAATAATCTGTATGAGCCTTGTTAATTAAATTAGAATTAGGATTTCTTTTAAAAACACATTCAAAATTAATAGATTTTTTACCCAAAGATGTTTGATTAGAATCGTAATTTGTTTCTTTTATATTTGGAGCCACGACATTAGCTGTCATTTTTGTGGGAGCGTTAAAAGAATCAGATTTTTTAAGTTTTCTTATATAGGTCTCGTTTCTTAAAGACTTATCATCAGAATAGACAAAATTATAAGTTAAGGAGAGGCCGTAAGCAGGAAAAGAAATGTTAGATGAAATTAAATTCGTTGGATTTTGTAATATGACAGCATCGGGATCTTTTATTGAATTATGTAATTCTCTTACTCTAGAAAGAACGTCAGCGCCCGAAGTAAACCTATCGTAAAGAACTTTAGGATTAAAATTTGAATTTTTGTTTTCATCGTAAGGCTGTATAGAACCAGACTCTGTTACCCGCACATAGCCTTGCTCGTCTTTGGTTGAAGATAATGAATAATTAAATATCCCCTCTTCTTCCATGTTAGGGTTATTTGTATAAACTATAGTATAACCTATAGTGCCAGCCGTCCTATTTAAAGACCTACCAATAGAGAGGGGTTTTGTTT
>CEUO01013428.1_pt1 | contig 11389 bp, 10 predicted proteins | sample 531391 | NCBI WGS metagenome assembly CEUO01 (sample SAMEA2622799, study PRJEB7988) | marine metagenome | isolation source: saline water (ENVO:00002010), including
CATCTTCAGACGTAAGACTCTAGACGAGATAGCTCTCGACGGGGACGACTTTGGTACTCATAAACTTATCCCTGTCAAAACTAGGTTCCAAGGCAAAGATGCAATGGGCCATCAAGACTTCCTTCAAAGGCTGTTTCCAGATGGTTCAGAAAGGTATCAAATGAATTATCTTAATTTTGATATTCATAATTTTAATATCGAAGAGAAAGGTTCATTGAGGCATATTTGCGAAAGAGCTAGAGAGACATACGAGCTAGAAGGAGGTAGCTCCGAAAATCCAACAGACGCAGTATTGTGACGGACATAAAAGAAATGCTTTACGAGCTTGGGTATTCTAATATATCCGAGTATCCGAAAGAGTACAGGACTCGCCCGATATATAGAGAGTCTGACAATAACACTGTGCTTAGAATAGATAAAAGCACGGGTAGATTCGTAGACTTCGCTGAAAATATTTCGGGCAGCTTTGAAGACTTGGTTAAAATCACCCTGAAGATGAAGTCTATAGACGAAGCCCAAAAATGGGTTTCCTCTAAAGGCACATCTCAGGGCGAAACCAAAGTCACAATTATAAAGCCAGAGATTAAATCTCCAAAGGTTTTCGATAAAAGCTGCTTAAGCAAGCTGGTTCGCAATCACATCTACTGGCAAGGACGAGGCATTTCAGAAGAAACCATAAGTCAATTTAAGGGGGGAATTATAGCGGAAGGCAAAATGAAGAATCGTTATGTATTTCCCATTTTCGACGCCAAGGATAGACTTGTGGGAGTATCCGGTAGATACACAAAAGAAATTAAATATGATAGCATTCCCAAATGGAAGCATATAGGCGATAAGTACGCTTGGAAGTACCCTCTCTTTTTAAATCACGAGATTATTAAAGAGCACAACAGCGTGTTCTTAGTCGAGAGTATTGGTGACATGCTTGCTCTCTGGGAGGCGGGAGCCAAGAACTCTATAGTAACTTTTGGCTTAGACATAAGCTCTGCAATTATGGGGACACTGTTGAGGTTTGACTTAGGTAAAATTTACGTGTCATTTAACAATGATTCAAAAAAGAACAGCAGAGGAAACATGGCTGCTGAAAAAGTTAAGAATAAACTACTAAATCATTTTGACCCATCTCAAATAGAGGTCAAGCTCCCATCGAAGAATGACTTCGGGGATATGACTAAACAGGAAATTAAAACATGGCTAAAGCAAAATACATCTCAGCATCTAGGATGAAAACGCTGGAGACTTGCTCGTGGTTATACTACGGCAAGTACCACTTGAATCTCCCAGATAAAACCAACGACGGAGCAATTCGAGGCTCTATCTGTCACCTAGTATTTGAGTTGCTGCTTGAAGACAAGCATCGCAAGCACTACGACAGAATCATGGAGGGCAAATGCACCGAAGCGTCCGAGCCCGTTACTCGCTTGGTTGTAAAGCACCTTAAAAAGCAGAATGCTTTTAACGAAGAGAACTTTGAAATGTGCATGGACATGATTGTTGTAGGTCTTAAATTCGACTTCTTCTGTGAAGGTTCAGACCTCGGAGAGTCAGAGCTAAAGTTTGAAATCCACAATAAAGAACCCGAATACAGAATCATGGGTTTTATTGATAAACACGCAGTCTACGACGAAGATGAAAAAACGATTAAAATCGTAGACTATAAGTCCAGTAAAGCTAAATTTAGGGGCGACGATTTAACATCAAACGTTCAAGGTATGATGTATTCTTTGGCGGCTAGGCACAAGTGGCCTGAGGCAAAGCGTAGGTTAGTCCAATTCCTGTTCCTACGCTTCCCCCGCCAACCAATTCAAGAGCTAGAGTTCTCGGACGCAGAGCTTAACGGTTTTGAGCAACACCTAGCGTCAGTATATCAAGTTATAAATAACTTTAATTATGAATACGCGAAAACAAATTTCGCTAAAGACAACCCAAAGAATAGCTGGCTATGCGGAAGAGGCAAGTGGGTATGCCCACATAAAAATCCATATGACTACTATGTTGTGCTTGACAAAAACCAAAGAGTAGTGCATACTAGTTATAACGATGATTTCGAGAACCTTAAAGAAGGACAGACGGTCGAGAAGAGACACTATGAAGGTTGCCCTCGATTTTACTCAGCAGCAGGTAAACAGGAAGACCCGTTCGAAATAAACTCGACAGAAGACCCATTTGATTTTTAATGATACCCTTGTTCAAATCTCATTACTCGATTGGAAAGTCAATTCTCACACTTAAAGAGAAAGGCTCGTCAGTCAAGAACGGCCCACAATCAATCATTGATTTATGCTCCGCTAACGACATCAAAGACATGTACTTAGTTGACGACTCAATGTCAGGCTTCTTAGAGGGCTACCTAAACTCTAAAGATGCAGGATTAAACTTTAGGTTTGGATTAAGAATCAGCGTGTGCGACGACCTAGAGGATAAATCTGAAGCAGCTTTACATAAAACTTCTAAAGTGGTTATTTTTGCGAACTCCCAAGAGGGCTATAAGTCATTGATTAAAATGTATACTTTGGCCGCGCAAAAAGGCTTTTACTATGAGCCTCGACTCGACTACAAAACTTTAGCAAAACTTTGGAGCGACGACAGCCTTACGTTGATGATTCCGTTTTACGATTCGTTTCTTTACAAGAATGCCATGTGCGCTGGAGTATGCGTACCCGACTTTAAGTTTACCAAACCAATCTTCTCCATTGAAGAAAACGACATACCGTTCAACTCTCTTCTAGAAGAGGATATTAAAAAGTATACAGAAGATAAGTATGAAACTGTAAAAACCAAAAGCGTTTATTACAGTAAGAAAGAAGACTTCAAGGCTTATCTAACGTTCCGCTGCATCAACAATAGAACGACGCTAGATAAACCAAACCTAGACCACATGACCAGCGATGAATTTTGCTTAGAAGCTTTATGAGATACGGATTCCAACAACAACTAAAGGTGGGTCACAACGGAGAGAAGAAATTCCAAAGGTTGTACCCAGAACTAAAACGCACAGATGGTAAGGTAGTAGATTTCATCAGCCCAGAAGGTATGAAAATCGAGCTAAAAACCGACATGTGCGACACTGGAAACTTCTTCATAGAAAGGTATTCCGACTATATGAAGCAAACAGTAGGAGGCCCTTGGCAAACCCAATCCAAGGGTGGCGATACGTACGTTTACATGTTTGAGGCGTACAGTACAATTTACTGGTTTGAGGTTAACGCTCTAGTCGAATTTATGGACGAGTGGATTAATAACCTCACGCAAAAAGGTCACGACAAACATTTTAAAATAGTTAGACAGCGTGGCGCCAAATACAAAACAGGGGGCTACATAATACCGATTGAAGAACTGAAACACTTAGCCTTCAAGGTGGAGGAGATTAATGATACCATTAAATCCTAAAACAGTAGAAAAAACTTGGGGCCACGAAATATGGCTAGCCAATAATGATATAGAAAATTACTGCGGTAAAATTCTTTTTATCAAGGCTGGACATCACACATCAATGCATTATCATTTAGATAAGCATGAAACATTCTACGTTCTAGAAGGAGAACTCAGGGTAGATATGCTTAGGGACAGAAATCAACCCGACGCGCAGCCTTTTACAATGACTGTCAAACAGGGCGAAAGCATGGAGATGGAAAGGGAGCAAGCCCATATGCTAATTGCATCGGGCGGAAACCTCACGTTGCTTGAGATTAGCACACTACATAAAGACGAAGACAGTCACAGACTATACAGATAATATGGACGAGCATTTACTTAGATTCGATAAAGAGAAAGAATTCGTTTTCATCGATTGCGAAACGTTGAATCTCTGCCTAAACTATTGCCACAACCTGCCTTGGCAGATTGCGATGATTAAGGCTAAGGGGGATAACAAGGTAGAAGAAAAAGACTTCTTTATCAAATGGGACACCGACTTAAAAATTAGTGACGACGCAGCCAGAATCACTAGGTTTGACCCAAAAGTAATCGAGAGAAAAGGTGTTGCTCCAGAGGAAATCTTTCCCACGATGAAGGATTGGCTGGATAACGCAGATTATATTGTAGGCCACAATATCCTAGGATTCGATATCTACTTAATTAAGGAATATTATAAAAAGATGGGTGAAAGCTGCGACCACCTTTACAACAAAATTATCGACACGCATTCAGTTGCGAAAGGTTATAAACTTGGGCTACCTTATAAGAGCGGCGATTCGTTTTTGAAGTATCAGTATTCAGCGGCATACAAGAAAAAGAAAGGTATTAAAACTAGCCTATCGGCGTTAGGTAAAGAGTTTGATATAGAACATGATTATGGAAAGCTTCATAACGCGTTGGTTGACTTGGAGCTTAACTTAAAGGTTTGGAATAAGTTGAAATGGAATGTGGAGGTATAATGTTTACAGACAAGTTTAATAATTATGATTTAGATATTCACGGAGTTCGGCTACCGAAATTCGAAATTGATAAACGACACAAGCATCAAGCGTTAGTTAGTGAAGACTGTAATAACTACGACTTCCTAAGGCAGTTATGCTTAAATGGCTTTAAAAACTTGGGCGTTAGAAAAGGCACAAAGGCTTACGATAAATACGTAGAAAGAGCAAGGTACGAACTAGACACCCTTAAAGACTTAGGGTTTATTGATTATACTTTATTGGTTTGGGATGTTATTAACTACTGCAAAGAAAACGATATCCCTACGGGTCTTGGCCGTGGTTCCGCCGCTGGTAGCTTGGTTCTCTTTCTTATTGGAGTAACTGGAATAGACCCAGTTAAACACGACCTGTACTTTGAGAGGTTTGTATCCAAGATTCGAGCCAAGAAAAAGGTGGTTGATGGAGTGACCTACTTAGACGGTTCACTAATGTGTGATGTAGACTTGGACATTTGTTATTACCGTCGCGGAGACGTTATCAATTACCTTGAAGAAAAGTTCACGGGCAGAACAGCTAAGATTCTCACCTTAAACACTTTGAGTGGCAAGCTTCTTATGAAAGAGTGCGGTAAGATTGTAGCTGCCAAAAACGAAACCGAGATGAACCAAGTGTCGGGCTTTATTCCAAAGGTGTTTGGTCAAGTTGCTGATATCGAAGACGCTTACGAAGACGAAGAAAAATTTAAAGAATGGTGTGACGAAAACAGAGAGGCTTACCAAGTAGCCTTGAAGTTGCGTGGACTAATCAAGAACAAGGGTGTCCACCCGTCCGCCATTTCGCTTTCTTACGAAGATATGATGGACTCCTGCCCAGCGGAGTTAACTTCCGCTAAGGATGCCGCAGTCGCATCATACGACATGAACTGGATTTCAATTTTCAATGTAAAGTTAGACCTTCTAGGTTTGCGTAGTGTATCCGTAGTGGACGATGTTTGCAAGCAGGTCGGTATCAAAGTAACTGACATAGACCTAGAAGATAAAGCTATTTACAGAAGCCTTCAAGACCTCAAGACTCCACACGGCTGCTTTCAGATTGAGGCTGACACGAACTATAAAGTCTGTCAGAAAGTAATGCCCAAGAGCCTTGAGGAATTGAGTGCCGTGCTGGCACTGGCACGTCCGGGCGCGATGGCGTTCGTAGACCAGTACGCTAATTATGCGAACAATGATGTTTACGAACCCATCCATCCATTTTTTGATGACATCCTAAAGGAAACAGGCGGTGTAGCTTTATACCAAGAGCAGTTGATGAAGATGGCTAATAAAATCGGCTTCACGCTTGATGAAGCGGAACTGCTAAGAAGAATCGTAGGTAAAAAGAAAAGGACAGAAGTAACCAAGTGGAAGAAAAAGATTAAAGACAAAATCAAAGAAAAAGACTTAGACCCAGAGATTGGCGACATCCTTTGGCAGATTCTAGAAGACTCAGCTAACTACTCCTTCAATAAGTCTCACAGTGTTAGTTACGCTGCGCTCGCGGCTTCCACGGTTTATCTAAAGTTTAAACATCCAAAGGAGTTCTTCCTTTCGCTTCTTAAGATGACTCGGCACGAACCTGACCCCATCGCTGAAATCTCAAAGATTCACAAAGAGATGGATTTATTCAATATCAAGTTGCTGCCCCCGCACTTGACCAAGTCTGAAATGGACTTTACCATTGAGGGGAATGACATTAGGTTCGGGCTGCTGTCTATCAAGGGAATCTCCGAGAAGTCTATCGAAAAAATCAACAACTTCAAAGATGTATACGCCAACAAGTTTGAAATCTTTAAGGCGGCAGAAGAAGCCAAGTTGAACATCGGAGTTTTATCCGCATTGATTCAAGCTGGAGCGTTAGAGAACGGCGTACAGCAAAGTCGAAGCAAAGTGGTTCTAGAGGCGCAGCTCTGGAATCTGCTGACGTCCAGAGAGAAGAAGTACGCAATGAACCTCGGAGAACAGATGAAGTACGATTTGGTGGAGGTATTGAAATTTCTAACTAGGTTCAGAGACGAAAAGAATAAAGTAGTAATCAAGGAGTCTAGATATGAGACAATCAAGAAAAAGTACAAGCCATATTTAAACATATATATGCTTAATTCTAAAGCTGAAAATTTCGCTAATTGGTATTACGAGAAGATGCTTCTGGGTTACACTTACAACAAAAGCTTGATTGATATATTCTCTGAAAAGCGTAAAGACTTGCAGGGTATAAGGGAAATCATGGAGCTACCAGAACGGGTCAATACGGCCTTTATAGGGCGCGTAGAGGACGTTTGGAAGGGTAAGTCCCGTGCGGGTAACAAGTACCTTAAAATCGAAGTCTCGGACGAAACAGGCACCATACAGGCTCTCATATTCAACGATAATATTGAGAAGTGTGAAAGTATGAATAATGGGCTACCAGAGAAAAAGAACATTGTAATTGTTAAAGGTCGCAAGACTGATGGCGATGCAGTATTTGCCAACATGATTGGCGTGCAAGACCAGAAAGTATACACAAAGCTGTCAGAATTAAAATCTTGACTTTAACCAAAGAAAGGAGTAATATTACTAGATGATACAGTTTTATAAGCCTAATGCGAAGATGACGGGTTCTGCCTGTCAGTTCTATTTAAATAATAATGATGGCTCGTTTTTCTCAACGCTCATCAAGCAAGCGTCTTGGGACGCCAATAAAAAAACAGGCTCGTTCCAAGCTAATAAGAATGACCCAACTAAGAATGTTATTATCAAATTTAGCCCCAAAGAAATCGCTGGCATCTTAGACGCTATGGAGCGCAATGTAGAATACAAGGGTTATCATAGAAGCGCACAGCAAACCGTACAGTTTACCTTCGGCCCCTACATGTGGAATGATGAACAGAAAGGTTTCTCTTATTCTGTATCCAAACAGGGCAACGAAGACACAACACAAAAAGCATCTTTCTTAATTGGCTTTTATTTTGATGAGGCCAAGCTTTTGAAGATGCACTTGGAGCACCTGCTCAGTAAGCACTTCGAAATTGAAGAGGCTAAGTTCGCTGAAAAGCAATCCCAGCAAGTTAGAGCTCCTCAACAAACTCAACCTCAAACTCAGGTAGACGATGAAGCTTGGTAGATGAAGAAAAAGAAAGTTTTATTTCAAAGCGATTATTCGCTAGCAAAGACAGGCTTTGGCAGAAACGCCAGAGCCATACTTTCTTATCTATATAAAACAGATAAGTACGAACTGGTTCACTACTGTTGTGGTGCGCCTCATACAGCGCCCTTCCTAGAGAAGACTCCTTGGAAGTCTATAGGTACGCTTCCCGACAACGACGCAGAAAGAGAGAATATAGAAAGAGACCCTAACCTAGCGAAGACAGCGGCTTACGGAGAGTATTATCTAGACAAAGTAATAAAAGAAGAAAAGCCAGATGTTTATATAGCCGCCCAAGATATTTGGGGCGTAGACTTCGCAGCTAAAAAGCCTTGGTTTGATAAGATTAATTCCGTACTCTGGACCACTCTAGACTCTTTACCTATCTTACCAGTAGCGATAGACGTAGCAAAGAAAGCGAAGAACTATTGGATTTGGAGTAATTTCGCCACGAAAGAGATGCATAAGATGGGTCATGAGCACGTTAAAACTGTTCACGGCGCATTAGATGCTAATGTCTTTAAAAGGTTAGGAAATAAAAAGCGTAGAGAGTTAAGAGAGTTCCATAATATAGAAAAAGACGATTTTATTATTGGGTTTGTATTTAGAAACCAGTTGAGAAAAAGCGTGCCGAACCTACTTGAAGGGTTCAAAATGTTTAAGGAGAACAATCCTAAGGCCGCAAACGCAAAACTACTTCTACATACGCACTTCAATGAAGGTTGGAATATACCCGACCTCATTAAAGAGAAAGGTATAGACCCAAAAGATATTTTAGCGACCTACGTTTGCAAAGACTGTCATAAATACAAAATTAACTCTTTTGTTGGGGAAGCCTTAAACTGTGTTTTTTGTAAGTCTAAAAATTCAGTTAATACAGCTAACGTAATGGTTGGGGTAACAGAAGAAGAGCTTAACGAAATATACAATTTAATGAATGTATACTGCCACCCTTTCACCTCAGGAGGGCAAGAGATTCCAATTCAAGAGGCCAAGTTGGCTGGGCTTATAACCTTGGTCACTAGTTATAGCTGTGGGGCAGAAATGTGCGAAGAGGATGCCGCATCCCTTCCTCTGGATTGGGCTGAGTATAGAGAACCTGGTACGCAATTCATCAAGGCTTCGACAAGCCCAGAGTCAATAGCCGAACAGTTAGCTACCGTTTTTAATATGCCCTCGAAGCAAAGAGCTAAAATGGTAAAGAAGGGTAGAGAGTGGGTTGAAAAAAACTTTTCAGTCGAATCGGTTGGAGGGTTTATAGAGGATTTTATCGACAACGCTCCAGAGGTAAGCTTTGATTTTGCAAAAGTAGGAGAGAAAGAGGAGAGGGACCCGCACGCATTTATTCCTCAATTAGAAAATAATAAAGACTGGATTCTAGCTCTGTACAAAAACATACTTAAGATGTATGATGTAGACTCTGATAATGAAGGGTTTTTATATTGGATGGAGCAAATCAAAAAGGGGGCGTCAAGGGAAGAGATTGAAAAATACTTTAGACAGGTAGCTCTTAAAGAGAATAGCGAAAACGAATGGGACAACCTAATCAAAAACAGCTTGGAAAAGCTGTTAGGAAAAGATGACGAAGGCAAGAGAATAGTATACGTTATGCCAGAAAGCATCGGGGACATATTTTTATCAACAAGTTTATTCAGGTCGATAAAAGAAACGTATCCAGATTACAACTTATACGTATCCACAAAGCCTCAGTTCCATTCGGTTCTTAATGGTAATCCACACGTTCATAAAGTAATCCCATACCTCCCTGAAATGGAAAACATTTTATTCCTAGAGGGTAAAGGTAACCATAAAGGGTTCTTTGAGATTGCGTTCATGCCCTTTGCGGCAACGCAAAGACAGATGACCTACCCCCATAATGGCAAAGATAAAATAGCGTTCTCAGATTATAAATACGTTTAATTATAAATCATGCACTTACTAGATACATACGCTTTGAATTGTGGTTTAAAAATCGATAAGCCTTATATACATACTATGTTCTACCCCTTGGGAGAAGAAAAGTATATAACAATACAACCTTTCAGCAATTATTCAGGGAAGCAATATGACTACTGGAACGAAGTTGTAGGGTACATGACCCCAAAGCTTGAAGAGAAGGGTATTAAAATAGTTCAAATCGGCAAGAAGGGTGACTCTCCTATCTCTAGCTGTATATGGTCGCAAGGTACAACAACCATTGCTCAGGCGTCCTTCCTAATTAAAAATTCGATGCTGCATTTAGGCGTAGACAGCTTCGGCGTTCACGTAGCCTCTGCCTTCAATAGAAAAATCGTAGCTTTGTATTCAACAAATTGGGCCGAAAACTGCAAGCCTTACTGGTCAAATCCGAGGGACTGCGCTATAATCGAGCCTGACAGAAGTGAAAGAAAGCCGTCTTTTCAGTTCGAAGATGAGCCACCAAAAACAATCAACGAAATCAAACCAGAGTTCGTAGCCAATGCCGCGTTAGAGTTATTAGGGTTAGACTACAAGATAGGCCACGAAACATTACATATAGGCAAATCCTACTCAAACTTCAACGTACATGTTGTACCCGAAGGTTTAGCTTCTGAGCTAGAACCAAACTTGCCGCACGTTGTCATTAGAATGGATTTAAATTTCGATGAGGACATCCTTTATGACATCCTTAACAAAATGAAAAGCGTTTCGATTTTCACTGATAAAGCGTTTGATACAGACATCATCGAAGAACATAAGGGTAAAATTAAAGAGGTCGTATACGTACTAAGTGAAGATAACGATATAAAATTTGTTAAATACCTTCATAATACAGGTGTGAATTATATCCTGCTTACAGACATTCGCGGTCAAGAACTTAAAGACTTAAAGTTTAAATATTTAGATTACAATTTCATCTTCGAAAGAGAGACCAACGAGAAGTTGAGAGAAAAAATTCTGAAGGAAGGTTTAAACTCTCTAGTTTATAAAACTAATAGAAAAATAATCAAAGGCATAAAAGCGTACGCTAGCGTCTCAGCCCTCAAAAAAGACCAACCTTTAGAAAGCGTATCGGACCAGAAGTTATCGCCCGTAATTGACGAGCCAGAGTTTTGGGAAGATTTGGAGTACGTTTACATAGCTAAACAGCTTGACTAAAGCCCAAGTATGTAGTATATTTAATATATGCCAAAGAAGAAATCAGTGGGCTTCTCAGAAGTCGAGGTGTCTGTCAGCTCAATCGAGAGAGACGACAACGGACTTATATCTCAACCAAAAGTTGATTACGTTTTTGACGACAGAGGCTTCGTCAATTGGAGGAAAATGGTCAAGGCAGAACACCTAGTCCCGAATAGGCAGCGCACGCAAGAGACGGATATTTCTGAACTAGAAGATAAAGACTTGCTGATTCTTTTAGGCGGCATCAAAGAGCTCGCTCAAATTAGGGGTTACTCCTCAGTAGAGTATGACGTAAAAACCCCCAGCGCAGACTATGTTGTTGCAACGTGCAAGATTAAGTGGATTCCAAATTTTGAAACAGAAGGTAGAGAGGTAGTATTTTCTGCCATTGCTGACGCTTCTCCGGGTAACACTCACAGTTTCGCCTCGGATTACCTAGCTGCCATAGCTGAAAATAGGTCTTTCGTTAGATGTGTTAGAAACTTTTTGAGAATCAATATCGTCGGCCAAGACGAACTTGGCGCAGGAAGCGGCTCCAAACAGGCGCAGTCCAATGCCAATCAAAACGTCAGCTTCGACCCCAAAGAACATCTCTCAGCACTTATGAAGCAAAGAGGCATTACTTTTGAGAAGATGAAAGCGAAGCTGGTACAGGAAGGCTACGATAAAGCGGATAAGCTTGAAACAGTTAAAGACATACCCAATATTAAAATCTTTGAATTAATAGACAGAAT
>CEUO01077361.1_pt1 | contig 11344 bp, 17 predicted proteins | sample 531391 | NCBI WGS metagenome assembly CEUO01 (sample SAMEA2622799, study PRJEB7988) | marine metagenome | isolation source: saline water (ENVO:00002010), including
CCGTATAAAGATGTGATAGGCCAAGTGCAGAGCTTTACAGAAGAATTGTCAATGGAAAATTTAGAACTTGACCTATCTAATGATACACATCGAGCATTGGCTGAAGCAATTATTAATGTGACAAATCAAAAACTTGCATTAGCAGAAGCAAACGACACGGCTGCTCAAGCAACACAGTCAGCTACTGATAAACTAAAAAAACAAAATGAAGAGCTAAGAGACTCGCAACAAGCCGCACAGGCAGCAGCTGGAGCATTGAACGGCGTGGCTGGGGCAATAAGAATTCTTAAAGCAGAATCAGATGACCCAAAACAAAAGTTACAAGGTTTGATACAACTATTAGCTGGTATTGTATCTGTTGCGAATCCAGTTGCTGGTGCTGGATTAAATATATTTGGAGCTGCAATCGCACATACTGGCGGACTAATAAAAAACAATGGTATTCAGCGTTTTGCCACTGGCGGAATGGTGCAAGGACAAGACAACGTACCAATACTAGCACAGGCTGGAGAATTTGTTATGCAGCGTAGTGCTGTACAGAATATTGGTGTGGAAAATTTAGCAGCTATGAATTCTGGACAAAGTACTGGTGGCGTGACTGTCAATATTCAAGGTAACATGATTGGTAATGATGAGTTTGTACGCGATAATCTATTACCTCAAATAAGAAAAGCTGCCCAACAAGATCTAGCGTAGTATGGCTTTAACCAACGCACCAAAACAATCTAATGTTAGTGAAAACTGGTTGTTTGAGTTTACCGCTGATAATAAACATTGTCTTGAGTTTGATGGTTCCAATGACTGGATTAGTTTTGGAGACATACTTGGTACTTATACAAGTTTTACAGTTGAAGCGTGGATTAAAATTGATACCGTGGCATCTCGGCCAATTCTATCATTAGGTTATTATGATAGTCCGGAAGATGAAACTACAAATACAGTAATTAATTTAAGTATTCAAAGTGCTGGTGATTTAAAACTTAGTTGGGAATATGGAGATGGTACAAGTGAAAGTGAATATGATGATAATTATTCTTTATCATTAAATACTTGGACACATGTTTGCGCTACAAGAGATGATAGCGACAATAAAGTAAGATTTTATAAAAATGGTGCTTTAGTAGAAACATCTGGTAGTACAAATGATCCTACTGGGGGTGGATCATCTAATGTTAATTTTAGAATAGGTACAAATCAGAATCACGGTAGTGCTACTTGGTTTGATGGTGAGATGGCGCATATAAGAGTGTGGAATGTGGCACGCACTGATGATGAAATTGCTTATTATTACAATAGATTAGTTGATAGTAGTGCGAGTGGTTTAGTAGGATATTGGAAACTAGATGAAGGTACTGGAACATCTGTAGCAGATTCAAGCTCAAATAATAATACTGGAACAATTGTTTCTGGTACATCTGCAAGTACTGGTGACGCTAGGTGGGCGGTAGGCGAATTTGACCAATTCATACATGCATTTGGTTTAGCATTTAAAGACACAACGGTCAGTTCTAATTATTATGTTGGTTCAGTACTAAATAAGTCTATTTCAATACGCGATAATATTGATATTACGGCTGGTACAGCTAGTACATCTAATATTTCCGTAACCAGTGCTAATTTTAATCATCATGGCACAGATTTTTATAAATTATTATTTAATGGCACTAATAATTATCACAATAAAGAAGTGCGCGTATTCGCGCAATATAATGATGAAGATACGTTAAGTGATTGTCAGCAAATATTTACTGGTCGCATAGTTGATATGCAATTGGATCAAAATCAAAATATTACAATGCAAATCAATTCTCATAGGCCATGGGATAAAATAGATTTTCCACAAGTAAAACATGAAAAATATAATATATATGAACCAGTGGTTTATGGGTCATATACATATTCGGATGCAACTAGTGGAGCTACTAATGATGCTGCGTTTGGCGGAGTATTTCCTGTGCCAGTTCTTTATACTGATCGTAATATGATAACAACGCTTATGCCTAAATCTTATTCTGGAGGATCACACTCATACCTACATCACTATATTGGATTTGATCATTTTTGTTCATTAAAAATTGAAGGTTCTGGCATAGTAGATACAACCAGTACACAAAATGGTGTAAATATTTTAGAAACGCCAATCACACATAGAGCAACTGGTTGGATACGCACTAATCAATCCTCATTTGATTTCTCTGGCTCAGTAACATACTTGACCAATCCAAAAAATGCTACAGATTACAATTTAAGTACTGGCGCAGCAGATACTAGTACATTTGCCACTGCTACGATAACAGCTGATGGAGATTTGCGATATCTTACCGTACAAACACCAAACAAACAATTTGCTGTTACTATAATTACTGATGTATATATAAAACATAGCGTAACAAGTACTACAGATCATCAACAGTATAATATAGATTTTTTTGGTAATCAGTATGATTCTACAGCAGATGACCTTTTATCTTCTCCTAGTACAAGGCAATTAGCAACAAATATATCAACACATTTGTTTAGTTTTAACACTACCCCAGCTAACGCTATTGCTAGTGAAAACGCATTATTATGCCCAGATGAATTACTTATAAAATGGGCGCATGAACATGCACCAACTGCATATGACCACGAAGACCATACGTTAAAAGTGTATGACGTGCAAATGAGATATGAAAATCGATTTAACTATAATGACGATGACGCCAAACGATTAGCAGATTTAAAATATTTTTACTGTGGTGCGGCTGGTCTTACAGCATCTTGGGATTCTGGTGCTATAAGTCACGGTCATGATGCACACCGCGACCTATTACAACGCTTTGGTGGGATTTCTAGCACTGACCCAGATAATTGGAGTTCATTAAATACTGATAGAGCAATAGATAATTGGAAAGTACGCTACTGGCAGTTAGAGCCAACATCGTTACAGCAAGCATTAGACAAACTCGCTTATGAATTTGGATTTGTAGCAAAGTTTACCCCTACTGGAACATTAAAGTATATTCATGTAAAGCAAAGCAGTGAACTATCCGCTACGTTAAATTTAACCAAAGATGATATTAATGATGTTGCAATAAGCACCAGTGGATTAAGTGATATTATTACTAAAATGCAAATATCAAATAAGTTGCATGCAGCGGAATCTGGTAGATATTATAATACAACAACATCTACAAATTCTACAGCACGCGCTAAGTATAACCTTGGCGACAAAGAAGGAATTGCAACAATAAATCTCGATTACAACGTAGGCACTATACCAACAACAGCAGACTCAGATTGTAATGCAGATTGGTATTCATACTATAATAATATTATTGGAGACATGAAAATAATTGTTGAGTGTAATGTTATAAATCCAGCAAAAGGATACCAGTTAGAGACAGGCGACATTATTACATTCACAGATATGCCAGCGGAAATGTTTGGCACAAATTTTAGTACTTCTAAGTATTTTATGATTGTTGAGTTGCAGCGTTCATTAGGTCAAGTAAAAATTATAACAAGAGAGGTAGGATAATGGCAAATAATTTACCCATAGCAAGAGTACGGTTTTATTGCGATCAGATCAGTTATCGATTATCGCGCGGTATATCAGTAAATGGTGTTTATGATGTACAAGCAACTAATACTGGCAATCACTTAGTTGGTATTAAAAGTGGTGGTGGTAGTGAAGAAGATTTATTTGATATGCGTCCACATAACTTAGTGACGTTTGATACTTCTGCATCGTCAACTTCTAAGGCAGATCATGTCATTCTTACAATGGATACAATGGGTGAGTCTGCGTCTAAACATTCTTTTATTGCGATATTAAATCACAATCTAAATACTGCAACTGGCAAAATTCGCGTTTCCGCAAGTGATACAAAAGGCAACGTAGATCATGAAGATTTTTCTGGAGCTACAGCAATTAATTGCACAGAGGTTGTAAACGCTGGTAGTGCTAATGGTTCTTCTAATATTATTACTCCAGCTGCGGATGGACATACCTTAATTACTTGCGCAGAATCTGATCTACGTTACTGGGGTATACAATTTGAGGGTAGTGACAGCGGTAATTTTAGCAGCACCGATCTTACTGTAGCCTGTGTGCTTGTGGGAGAGTATTTTGATGCTGCTCCTGTAGATGTCAATCTTACGAGGACCATCGATTTTGATGGCGTGCATGTACAGGAAAGTCTTGGTGGGCAAAGATTCTCAACAATGGTAAATCACGGTCGTCAAACATCCAGTACTTCAAAATCTCCATTTGTGACTACTACATCCCAACAGCAAGTGTTTGGCGGCCGCATGATTTATGACATGACCATGAGCCACGTTGCGCATGATGAAATTATGCCAGCTCAATACAATACATACAATCCTAGTGGTGATTCATTTGTAAATGATGTGTGGAATATGACCAATGGTAATCACTTACCATTTATATTTTCAATTGATAATACGCATACTGGAACAAATGCGGAGAGTTCGCATATCTTTGCACGGTTTGGTCAATCAGCATTAAAGATGCGGCAAAGAGCCAGTAATATCTTTGATTTCAAATTACGCGTAGAAGAAGAGTTTTAGTGCTGTGGAAAACTGTGGAAAAAACCATTCATTTTTGTGCTTTTTTATGCATATTTTGCATAAATTAGATATAACAAAAAACCCACTAAAATCAGTGGGTTTCTCGTCAGTAATTTACCTATTTGCGCCCGTAGCTCAGCTGGATAGAGCGTTGGATTCCGGTTCCATTGGTTCTCCGTCAATAAAACGAATCTCCTGTGCAAATATGTGGAAAATTACCGCTGTTGTCTTCTTTTTTGTGGTTAATTATTAACAATATACAAGCTTTCCAAATAAGCCATACTGGATGATATTATCAGCATCACCAGCATCAATATTACCTAAATCTAATGCTGTATCTCTGCGCGCACCATCTATGCGTGTTATCAATATTACTTGCGCTGAATTTCTATCAATCCACTCTTGCAAACCTTTTTCAAAGCCTTCTGGCGTAAGCGTATGTATTTCACCATCTGCGCCAAGTTCTAAATCGCCACCAATGGCCAGCCATTCGTATTCGTATTGTATTTTTGTGCGACCCTCTGGTAATGTACTGGTATCGCCACCAACGCCGCGAACTGATTCACACCAGTAGCTTACACCGCCCTCAAAAGCGGTGCAAAGTAGATCCATTACATCTTGAACATTAAGTTCTATAGTTACGTTTACTTTCATTCTGCATCAATCCTTTTTGATTCTTTTAAATACTCAATTATTGAGTCAAACATATCCACATTCCATTCATTTTTTACATTTACAATAGCGTTCTTAAGTCCAACTGCGCAACTATTAACGTCTTGAATATCATGTTCCATCTCGGCCTTATCTTTTTCTTTCATTACGCCACCCCCATCTTACGATTAAACGCGTTATCAATACTATCATTTATCTTATCCATGGTCGCATGCGATACTGGAGCGTAATGCTTGGTCACTACTGATTGTGTAGAATCGCCAATAGCGTACCCAGCAAGCTGTATATCGCCGTTTTCTTCTTCCGCCAACTGTGCCTTCAACCTACGCAAATCATGGCATGTAAATTGGATTCCAGTAATGGCATTAATTTCCTTGATGATTCTATTAAGCTTCTTATATGCAAATGGCAATGGCTTTTCTTTGCCCTCATCTTTCCACTTTTTAAGTATATCCATTACAATGGGATGCTGCTTGGCTAATTTGCGCGTTTTCTTGCGTTTTGGTAGTAAGCTAATAGTACGCTCATTAAAATCAATATGATGCCATTCTAGCTCTTTTTTGCGGTTCCTGTAATTATAGCCTACTAGCTCTTTTGCTCTTGCGCCAGTGTATGTGTACAATGTCAGTATATCTCTCTGAAACTCAGATAATTTCGGATGATTAAAAAGACTAAGTATTTCATTGTCTTCCCAGATCTTAAATTCTAGATCTTCTACCTCGGAAGCATTGTAGCGGTCTGTTTTTGTAATGACCTCAAAGTTGACCATACCTCGACCTTGGCTTCCACCATTTGTAGTTGCCCACATAAAGATATTACGCAAATCACGCAAATAACTATTAATGCCATTACGTTTACATGTCTTGGATCGATGTGCTTTATATATTTCCCAACCTAGTAAACCGTCTTTTTTTGTGCCGCGTATATTATCAATTGGCGTGTCTAATGGAAACACTGCTGCAACACTATTCATTACTGATGTGTATCGAGTGCTTGTAAGTTGATTAAGTTTTTTATCCAGCACGTTTGTAGTGTATGCGTCAAAGACATCGTGAATTGTTACAGCTGTGTCTGCTTGATAATACATCGCGTGCCAGATTGGATTATTGGTTTTGTGATAATGCGCTATGTTCTCCCAGCGTCTTAGCTCCTCATTTGCGTCATTTTCATGCTTAAATGTAGCTTTTTGCCACTTACCTTTGACCGGGTCAAAGTATGATAGAACATACGGTTTTTTAGCGTTCTTTTCGCTGCGTTTGTTGATTGATGCCATAGTGTTGTCTCCTATTATTTTGCATTGTGGTGATATTTTAATGTACTTCGTTAAGAATTACTGATTTCGTAAAAATCTTGATTGGTTTTTCAAGCTTAATTTTTACAGCACATTGTGTTTTTAAAGTTTTATTTTTAAAACGATATTTGATTGGAAAATCTAAATACTCAGTCATCCCAGTTAGCCATTTCATGGCAGTAAATAGACCGACTAAATATGTCGATATTTGCTTTAAATCCATTAAGCTCTCTTTTTCAACCAGCGTATCAATCGGATGGTCTTTTGATTTGTGCCAACTAGTGTCGCTAAAACATTTTTTTACTATTTCATCTGGAAGATCTAAATGTTTTTGAAATAACTCTGCGCCAACTGTGTCTACAATTTTACGATCCATGTTTTCATAGCTTATAACATTTTTAACGTAAACAGTGCTAGACATATGTGGCACTATTTGATCCCATAATTGATTTTTAAATGGATTATTAATAGAACTCTTTTGCAACTCTTTATTTTCTAGCTCTAGTCTATTAATTTTTTCATCTTGTAATTGAATAGTCTTTGCTTGAGCCTCTGCGAGCATATTCATTTTTGGTTCTCCTTGATCGGGGTTGTGGTGACTAACCTCTATACCGCTTGGACTTTTATTAATAACATATCCTAAAGCATCTGCCACGGCATGTAGAGATTTGTTGTGTATATTTTTTGCACTGCCATTTAACCACCGATGTATTTGTTGTCGGCCAATGCCAGTGTCTATTGATAACTGTGAAATAGTGTCTTGATTATTGTCCATATGGCGTTTAATCATCGCCATCACAGCATCATGTTTATTCGTATAAGTTGTCATATCTATCCTTGTATAACTGACATAATATAGCGACAAATATGCACAAAGTGCAAAATAATCCTTGTAAAAGCTTCTACCTCTAATATAATTTAGCTACAGATGGACAATAAAAAAGCTACACGCAACCAGTGGACAATTCACCAACTCATGAATAAATTTGGCTACAGTTATCGAGATTTAGAACCGATGACAGGCTTGTCCGCTAGTATGCTTTGTAGATTATTTAATGGAAAGAGGAACTTTTTAACGAGACATAAGTTAATTGTTGCTAAAATATTTCAAATAGAAGAGAAAAACATTATATGGCCACCGAAATACTACAAGACAAGATAGGCTGGATGACTATCAAACAAGCTGCGCTATACCTTGGTGTATCAGAGCGTGGGTTAAAATATGCAGTAGCTCTTAAAAAGCAAAATAAAGCTAATCATTCCTTATTATTAAAAAGCTACGGAAACCGTACATTAATTAACGTGAGAAGTTTAGACGAAATTGAAAACATTATTATCAATGCTCCGCAAAACTAGGCGATACCGAACCTTCCAATTGTCTATCTATCCTAACCCGACAATAGGTGTCGCCTAGTGCATTACATTATACATATTCCAAATCAAGAAGAGCGTATTCGATTTGCAGCGGATATAAAAAAGATACTGCATACAGCAAATATAAAGGCTAAAGAGTATATACCCGGTAATCATAACCGCATTATTAAAGCAGATATTGGAATTAAAGCTGATGGACTAGATAAAAAGATTTTGGCTCAAGTGTTGAGTCAAATTGAAAGACGTGGCTACAGTATGATTAACGCAAAAGACCCAGCTGTGCCGGGTCCAATGCGCTCTGCTGCGTCACCACAACGACAACAGAAGACAACAGGAGAAATTACGAATGGGAATACTACCGAGCAATTATGAAGTACCAGATTCTGGTGGAGCTGGATTATTTGCCAAGCTTGAGCCGGGCGAGAATCGATTTCGCGTACTAGAAGCACCCACAACTGGTTATGTAGTGTGGGAAGATAAAAAACCAACCCGCTATAAAGATAGATCTGACGTACCAGCTGGTGCTGAAGATGTAAAGCATTTTTGGTTTGTGCCAGTATGGATGAATGGTGCTGTCAAATTTCTTGAAATGGCGCAAAAAAGCGTCATAAAGGAATTAGCATTTTTTGACCAAAATGAAGATTGGGGCGCATTAACGGATTATGATGTGATTGTACATCGTGAGGGTGAGGGTATGGAAACGCAATATCGCACAGCTCCAGTGCCAAAAAAGCCATTACCCAAAGAAGCAAAGGATGCTTGGTCGGGTATGAAAGATAATTATAGTCCAGAACAGCTTTTTACAAAAGATGGTGTCGTATATAAACCATCTGCTACAGATTCAGACGAAAGCTTACCATTTTGATAAACGTAGCGAAAAAAGGCTATCGTGGTGAAGTCGAGGTTCTTAACATGTTTGAGAGCCTCGACATTAAGGCCATACGCGCTTGGGGTAGTGATGGCCGCAGTATCATGCAGAAAAGTGATGTTGATGTTTTAGCGCATGTTGATGATATAGAATTAAAAGTACAAGTCAAGCGGCGCAAGAAGTTGCCCGCCTATCTACAGTTCAAAAATTGTGATCTAGTGGCCACCAGACAAGATAGAGGTCACTGGGTGTATATCCTTCGCGAATCCACATTAAAAAGATTGTTAAAAAAATGTGTTTCGTAATTAATAAAGATTATGCTGGAGAGTTAAGTGAGAAGATGACAAATAATCTTGTGACAGTTGGCAAACTAGAGAATTCTCCAGCAGAAATTGCCGATCATGTCGCAGTGCATGAAAGCGGGGTCAGAAATGTTATAAAAACTGGTCAAGGGTCGGCATTGGTGGAAACAGCCATGACCCCGCAAACTTTAGGAGATAACATGAGTAATGCAAAGTCAAACTTAGTGCAGATTGTAAGTCGTAGTGTTGACGTTGTGCTAAAAAAGCATGAGGTCAAAAGCGAAAAAAAGCGTTTGGAAATCGCAATGGATGTAAGCGATGAGATTATAAGATTTTTAGATAATCCAAAGAATTATAAGAAGAAAGATGAACAGTAAAGAATTTAATCAGCACAGAAAAGACTTTTTTAACGAAGCGATGTCATTAAGTGACGCAAAAAGCGTTGAGTATACTATATCTAATGAAGATCGTTTATACAATTTCAAACATGTAGCAGCTCGCCTTGGTATTACACCAGAGCAAGCTTTAATGGTCTATGTATTAAAACATGTAGATGCAATTTGCAACGATGCAAAAACCGGGGTGCAAGTCTCAGATGAAACGGTGTTTTCCAGAGCGATGGATATTTGCAATTACATGGTCCTGTACACTGGCCTCAAAAAAGACACACATACTAATGAAAATAACACTAAATCAGTTGGAACTGAACATGGCACTACTGAGCGGAACGGAGAGGATGATTCAGAACCAAAAAAATGGAACGAGCTTACGCAAACAAAAACTTGATCCAGACATAAATGGAATGGCTGGCGAAATCGCTGTCGCCAAGGCATTCAATAGATTTCCAGACTTTTCTGTAGGACCACACAGACGTGGCTACGACCTTATTATTACAGGCCGTAAGGTTGATGTCAAAACTACCAGTTATAATCCCGGCTATTTACAGGCCAAGCTTCATAAACGCATCGAAGATGCTGACATATATTTATTAGTTACCGCTGACTTACCGCATTACACCATACAAGGCGGTGCTACAGCACACGATTTACTGCGCAAGACCAATATAAAAGATACAGGGTATGGACAATTTTACACTCTGGAGCAAAATCAATTACAAAGCGTGCAGCAGCTATGGAGAAATCGCTATGCACAGTCTCAATAAGGGTAAGATGGGCGAGTTAGCAGTGCAAAAAAGTTTGATTGAGCAAGGATATAATATATACACGCCAGTCGTAGATGTTAGTCAAGTGGATTTGGTAGTAGAGTTACATAATGGCACAATGAAGCGTGTGCAGATTAAAACAGTCACAGAATTAAAACGAGGTACGGCCATTGAGGTTAATCTTACAAAATATAAAAATAAAAATAGAATTGATGTTGTCGCCGTGTACTATTTACCAAAAAATATAATTGCGTATTTTCCATATGATAACTCGCATCAGCTGTCACTTGCACTAAGTACAGGCAAGAACAATCAAACCAAGGGTCGTAAATGGTTTTATTCTTATGACCGATTTCCGGAGTTTGCATGAAATGTTTTTATTGTAACACTCAACTGCGGTGGCATGGTGATTCTAATGGCGATGAAACGATTATTACCACATTACTATGCCCCAACACAGCATGCAATGCAACAGTCATTGTGTATTACCCAATAGGTCAAGTATGAAAGCACACTACGCTGGCAGCATAGCCTATGATAATGAGCGGGATGAGTGGGAAGACGCTTTGGTAATGGCGTTCAGATTTGATGAGCTGGTGGAAGATATGAAAGATTTAATGAAACAACGTAAGAATAGTGAAGTGCATTTTGCCTGTTATAAAGATAAGAATGGTAGAGAGTATGATATTACACAAAAAGTGAGAGAGGAGATTGGATAATGCCCAAGACAAAGCACCACAAGAAGAAGTATCCGAATTCAGAATGGGTACGCCGGAGAAATTTGCGCCGTCACGCGGCAAAACAAGCTTTAAAACCAAACTTATCAAAGCCGCCGGTGGATACGGTGGATTTGTCAGAACATACAAAAGAGATCCGTTCTACTGCACAGAAAACGCAGCCAAAAAACTGGTTGGGCGCAATCAAAAGTGTTTTTGCGGGTCGGGGAGAAAAGTAAAGAAATGTTGCATGTAGAAAATAAAGAAACAAGAGGTCGTAAGCTTATAGTGGATGAGCAATTAAAAGCATGTCCAGAATGCAAGCGGATATGGGAAAAAATTAGCAAACGTCACTATACGCGGAGCTACACAATTTATCCATTTGGA